>Ga0099364_10001363_pt1 | contig 40516 bp, 35 predicted proteins | sample TergutTh196P3_FD_73070 | JGI IMG/M metagenome (GOLD analysis project Ga0099364, IMG submission 73070) | Microcerotermes parvus P3 segment gut microbial communities from Pointe-Noire, Republic of the Congo - Th196 P3 | ecosystem: Host-associated > Arthropoda: Insects > Digestive system > Gut ...
ATCCAATCATGGTAACGAGCAACACCAGAAATGTTGCTAAGGCACGATGTTGGAAAATTTATATACGCATCTAATTTATTAACATAATCTTCCCAAGATTGAATTTCTTTCCCATGAAGTTCCATCAGAAATAAACTCTCGTTTTCCTTCACTTGACTTACAATTTCCGTTGCTTCTGTAGCATTCACATAATAAATTTTATTATTAATCATTCTGGTCTCCTTTACATAGATGAATTTTTTTTAGCATTTCATCCATGTTTTTATTATAATTTTCTTTTAACTCTTCATCTTCCCAGTCAAAAAACGAAAATGTTTTTTTGACTTTTTCTAACATAGTTTTGAGCTTATCAATTCTATCTTGTTTAATCGTGGAAATATCTACTGAGACCAATGTTTCAAGCAATCCACCATCGCAATATTCTCCATCATACGGGTCATTCAAGAATAAATCTATAGCCTTTTCAAGTGCAACATCATACAAAATATCTTGCCTAAACATTTTGCAAACATCAATAATATCCAAAGTTTCGTATGATTTATCTATTAGCCTATTATACCACTGTATAAGCCCACTATTAAATCCAGAATCGTCATAAAACAATCCGTATATTTCTTTCAATGATTTCATTTTATACCATGCTTTCTTAATTCTTTTTGACTAAGTTATTTCGTGGTTTTGCTTAAACTCTTCCATATCTATCAAGGATTTTATTTCGTCAGATAATTCAAGCAATTGTTTCCATTCCGAAGTGTTTTTAACAGAATAGACATTCCACAAATTTGAGTTTTGTAACCCGATAAATTCGTTCCTTAGTCGCATACTTTTATTTGCTATTTCTTCGTTTATTAAATTTGCATTTTTTAGAGTTGATAAAGCGCGCTCATGAAGAAAAGACACCACTCCAATGTCAAACTCTTCAAAAATATTATATTCTATATCTTCATCGCACGCTTCTAATAAATCAACGCTACACTTTTTTAAAGTGTCAATATAGAGTTCCATAAGATTGCTAAGCGAAATATTCATTTCAATTTCGTTCCTTACAAGTTTTTATGTTTCCAAATGACACCCACCTTATCACTCCACAAGATAAACACTAAAAGGCTTCGCCTCACCTTCCACGACACAATTAACAACACTATTCTCATCTTCTCCTTGCCACCAAGGCAATATCAAAGTCTCAAAGTCTTCAATTATCTCTTCTTTAAGTTCTGAATCTTCTTCTAAAAAACTATTGTAATCATAGATTATCAAAACATAACCGTCTTTTTCAAGCCAATCTAAATCAGTTATCCAATCATGGTAACGAGCAACACCAGAAATGTTGCTAAGGCACGATGTTGGAAAATTTATATACGCATCTAATTTATTAACATAATCTTCCCAAGATTGAATTTCTTTCCCATGAAGTTCCATTAAAAATAAATTTTCTTGTTCCTTCACCTGATTCACGATTTTCGTTGCTTCTGTATCATTCACATAATGAATTTTATTATTAATCATTTAATCCCCCATTTCTTTTCATAACTATTAAAAACTTCTTCCAAATAACTTTTGTGTATTTCCGCCCTCCAATCTTTAGCAATAATGTCAGGGTACATATGTAATACATCAGCTAAATCATATGCTTGTTTATAATTTTTTTTAATCAAAAGTTCTTTTAATTCGTCTAATTTAGTAATCAAAAATGTGTTTTGCTCAATGTTTTTTGCAATTCCCGTTTCCTGTGAATATCTATTTTCATGTCGCAAAATATACCATTTTTTCTCGCAGATATTTAGACTAATCATTAATTTACGAAGCCTATTATTGTCTAATGTTGAGTCTTCGTCTCTATATAAGTCTACTACATTTCTAAGAATATAAATGTTTTCTTTGTCTTTAACATCAGCTCTTATCCTTGAAATAAGCCAATATAAATCAAAAAGTTCGTGTGTTGTAAACATTTCATCACCAATTTACAATTAGAAATTATTCTATTATAACATCTATTGCCCTTCCATTTTTAATTGCGTTTGCTAATCTATGATGTCCTTCCAAAATCGTCCCGTCTCTCGAAATTGTGACCGCATCATGCAATTTACGCTCTTGCACAAGTTTTTCAATCGTTGCAAGGTTTTGTTTGTTCAATCTGCTTAAATCTTTACGTGGTTTAAATACTTCGCTTCTCGGGTCTACCCCTAATTGTACATCTTTCCCTTTTAAATCGACCTCTCTTCCTATCGGCTTAACAGGTTTAGCAGGTTTAGCAGGCTTAACAGGTTTAGATGTAGTTTTCTTAACGTTTTGATTAGTTTTACCAACGGTTTTAACCGCTTTAGCTTTACTCGCCACGGCAAACTTACCCAAAGCTACCCCAAAAATCGGTGCTGCAAGGTCAATAGAATCCTTAAAGTGTTGGTATGAGAAGGCTTTTTCGGGGTTAAAAGCGGATTCTACTGTGTCTAAATAGCCTAAAGTTAACCAGTTGCCGATATTGTAAGCTGTCGGCTCGCTTAACGCTTCCCTCCCTCTCTCCATGGTTGATTCAAGCAAATCTCTTGTGCCGTCTGTAAAGCCCATTGTAAGATAATTCATCACAGTGAAATAGTTGAAATCGTCCATCATATTGTAATAATTATTAGATAGCCCTCCGTAGATATCGTCCCACGCATCAGTAAAAACCTCACCTACATCCGGGTCGCTTATAAAATCCCAAGCTGCTTCTCCCGCGACACCCCAATAATAGAAATAATCGTCCAACCCATCGCTAAAAGATTCACCGATGTCTCTCCAACCTTCATCCCATGCCCGTAAATTTCTCTCCCTAAGCCTTTCAACCCTTTCATCCTCAAACCTATCATTCTCAACATAAAAACTCTCAATTTCCTCCCATCTTTTTAAGAGTTCTTCTTCCTCTTTTTTTGATTCTTCCTCCCTTCTCCACGCATCCATAGCCATTTTACAATGCTCTTCCACGACTTTATTAGACAACTTTTTTCTGTTAACTTTAAGAGTCCCCTCAATTTCCACGGTTCTTTTAATTTTCGTGGTTCTTTCGAGTTCTGCCTTTAATGTTAACTTAGCTTTTCTTAGGACTTCTCTGCTTATGTTCCTTTTTATTTTTACGTTCACATGTCTCCTCCTTTATCATAACATACTCCGGCAAAAAAAGCAACAGCTATTTTTGCCCTTCATTACTCTCTTTATCACGCTCTTCGCCTAAATAATTGTCCAAATGGTTCAACTCAATTACCTTTCCCAAGAGCTTAAGATATTCGCCCGGTGACAAGATTTTCATCAAAAGTGCATCTGCTCCCATCACTCCATACTCATCCTGCATTTCTTTGTCATTAAGGTCGGGAGAAACAACGCAATGCGAAACTAATTTCTTTAAATATGTTGTATTGTCAAACCTAAATCCCAACCGTCCGTTATACAGCGAAAACTTTACTGAATTTGTCATTAGTTCTAAATTTTCATCCGCCGTAATCGCCCTAATCTCAAATTCAACAGGAATGTCATTTTCATCCGAAAACCTCTCCGAAATAACCACACTTATATTTTCAACTTTTTTAATATTTTTTATATTCAAATTAGACATACTTTTCCCCTTTCAAATCTTTTTCTAAATTAATCCATCTTAATTCACGTTCAACATCCTTAACATAAGGGTGATTGGCAATAGCGGTTCGCTGTGAAAGAAGCGGTGTGGATTTTAAAACACCGTCAATAATTTCAGTTTCATTCATAATCATGTCACGGTCAAAACAAAAACTCACTTCTTCACCTTCAAAGTTGCCATTCCCTACATTATTAAAATGCCAAATCAAAAATTGAACTACCCTCTCCATGCTTGCGCAAAACTCTGTTTCTGTCTCGTTTGCATCAAGGTCAATATCACTATACATAGAGCGGATATTAATTTGATTCGGATTACCACCCAAACGCTCACTCTTAGCATCAAACGCCATACAATTTTCTATAATAGAACGTCTCAAAATTTCAATCAATTGCTTATAATTATCCGCGTTCACCTCAACGTTAAGGGTGCCGACCCCACCTTCAGAGCCTTCCACAGTGCGAACTTTAACCGCCCCAAACAGCGCAAGATTGCGCCTGAACTCTGCCAAATTTTCACCATCGTAATTTTTGATGACTAAAATCGTATTACGCGCATCCTCTTGCATATTATTCATAAAATCTGAAATAACTGCGTTGAGCGCGTCTTGAAGCGATTTAACATTATTAATCAACGGCGACAGGTCAGAATTTCTCTTAAAAGCAATTATAGGCACTTTCTGCCAATTATACTCGTCACTCCCACGCGAAATATAAGCCTGTCTAAACGGAAATTCAGCAATCAATTTCCCATCCCGATACTCGAAATATTCAATCCCCGTTCTTGTATAAACATGAACTTTAGTCACAATCTTCCTCTGCCTTGCTTCATAAGTAGTAATGTCAAAAACTCTTATAGCCACGTCCAACTCAGTATGCTCCGCGTCCTTCCATAAAGGTATAATTTCACTCGACGGAAATCTTCTGAACCTCAGCTTCCCAAACTCATCATAATAAAGGTGCAACCACCCAATCCCGCAATTAATCGAATCTAAAGCGATGTTCTTAACCAAACGATAGAACGCCCTATCAAAAGTCTCCTTCAAAAGACTTGAAAACTCTAAATTTTCAGTCTCAAAGACAAAGGGTTTCCCCGCAAGATAATTACATTTTTGCGTTACTGCCTTACGATATTGATTATCAACAATCCTATTATTAGGAAGGTTTTCAATCTCCATCTTTCTACCCAAATCCCCTATTGCGGTTCTTCGCCTATTCAAAATGTCATGCCGCCCGTCAAAATAGTCGTCGGCGGTTTTCATGGCCCTAAACTCAGGCGAGAGCAAAAAACCCCGAATCTCGTTTTCCCAAATCTCGACCTCATTCATTGGCGCGTTAAGCCTTATAGACTCATTGATATAATTCTCAGTCAAAACAACACTCTCCTTTTTTAATTTTTAGATTTTTTTAAATTTTTTGTTGGAATGTCTAATGCGTTTATTCTCCTGTTGTCAAAAAATCTTATCGCGCCCTCTTAAATGCCGCCAAGCAGAAGAGAAGCGCGATAAATATCTTTCAAAAAAAGGAGTGGTCTCACATATTTTTCCATATTAGCATTATAGCATACAAAAGGGGTATTTACAAGGTACATTACCGGGTCTTTTGGGTATATAACCGGGCATCTTTTTAAAATTTTTTTAAAAAAATCAGCCCAAAAAATATTTTTGTGAAATTTCTATAATTTATTAGTAAAAACTATTGCCTTTTTTATATGTTTGTGATATAATAGTTAGGAGTTTAAAAATAGACCCTTAAAAAAAGGGGAAATATACCTTATTATATATAGCACACTCGTGCGGAAGGGCGGTTATAAAATATGGCTAAAATTGAATCGGGAATGGATGCAATGGTTGATATGTACATATTTGAGTCCAACACATTGCTCGAACAGCTTGATGAAATTCTTCTTCGGACTGAGACCGCAAATGTTTTTACCGATGAAGACATAAACGAAATTTTCAGAATTATGCACACAGTGAAGGGTTCCTCAGCGATGATGGGGTTCGAGAACCTCCAATTGCTCTCACACCACGGTGAGGACATGTTTTTCATGATTCGCGAAAACCCCGGAAAAATCAAGGATTCCAGGTTCATCTACGACCTCGTTTTCCGCATGTCCGACCTGTTCAAAGCGGAAGTAGAGCTTATTCAAAACGGCGGCGACTATGTCCCAACTGATTTTTCAGACACAATCGCCGACCTCGAAAAAGGCGCGGCAATGATACGAGATGTCCAAAACCAACCTGAAACTTCAACAGCCGACTCTCCTTCCGTTCCCGCTTCTACAGCCGGTGTTCCTGCCTTGCCGCGAGACGAAAACGGCATGTCGGTTCGCATCTTTTTCCAAGAAGGCTGTAAAATGGAACACCTTCGCTCTTTCCTCCTGCTGAACAAAATCCGCGAAGAAGCGCATGTTATAGACTACGAACCGAAAAATCTCGAAGAAGACCCCAATGCCGCCGCAACTATTATTGAAAACGGCTTTATAATCACATTTGATAAAGAAGACGACAACACAGTCACCAATATAATAGAAAAGGCAGTAAATATCGCATCCTACGAAATAATATCTGCCCAAGAAAACACCAGTGCAGAACCCACTCCACCTCCAATTGTGGAAGAGGTAAGCGCGGTTATCGAAACCTTCGTTCCGACCCCCACCGTTTCATCTGCACCGGTAGCGTCTCCGCCGCCACGCTCATACGAACAAGCCCCCGCACAGCAACCCGCCCCCAATCAGCAAATCAACCCGGGCAAACAAAGTATTATTAGTGTCAACCTTTCTAAACTCGACCAACTGCATGATATAGTGGGTGAAATAATCACCACAGAGACAATGGTAATCTCCAATCCCGAATTAGAAGGCTTAAAACTCGAAAGCTTCCTCAAATCAGCGCGTGAACTGAAAAAACTCACCGATGAATTACAAGACACCGTCATGTCAATACGAATGGTTCCGCTTGCAGGGCCTTTCCAAAAAATGAACCGAATCGTAAGAGACATGAAGGTTAAATTAGGAAAAGACGTTGAGCTTAAAATTGAGGGCGAAACAACCGAGGTTGACAAATCAATCGTTGATAACCTCAACGACCCACTGATGCACTTAGTCCGCAACTGCATGGACCACGGCATCGAAAACAACGCTCAAGACAGAGTTGAAGCGGGCAAAAGTGCCAAAGGCACGATTACCCTCAACGCGGCAAGCTCTTCCGGAGAAGTCATCATCACCGTAAGCGATGACGGCGGTGGAATTGACACCGAAAAAGTTCTCAAAAAAGCTGAAGAAAACGGCCTGCTCTATAAATCAGCGCGCGAATACACCGAGCGCGAAATACAAAACATGATATTGCTCCCCGGCTTCTCCACAAACGAAGTCGTCACCGAATACAGCGGCAGAGGAGTGGGAATGGACGTTGTTCGCCAAAACATCGAAAAATGCGGCGGAACATTGACCGTTGAAAGCGTGTTTGGCGAAGGAACAACTTTCATCATCAAAATCCCACTAACTTTGGCAATTATAGAGGGAATGGAAGTCGAAGTTGCCGAAACCATCTTCACTATCCCGATTTCTGCTATAAAAGAATCGTTTAAGGTTAAAGGCAGCGATATTATCCACGACACACAACGCGGCGAGATGATTATGATAAGAGGAGTATGTTATCCGATTCTCCGCTTGCATGAAAAATTCACCATCGACACTAAAATCGTTGATTTTGAAGACGGAATTTTAATTTTAGTAGAAACCGACAAAAAGAATGTCTGCATCTTCGCCGACAGACTCATCGGTGAACAACAAGTGGTGGTAAAGCCTTTCCCGCCTTACCTAAACCGCTACAACATAAAAGGCGCGGGATTATCAGGTTGCACGATTATGGGGGATGGCAGCATTGCTTTAATAATTGATGTCGCGAACCTTATCGAAGGTTATCAATAGGGAGGGATTTAATGATGGCAGTATCTAATCAGGCTTACGCCAACGACAAGCTTGCCCTGAGAGGCGGTTCGGCGGTCGGTCACGAAAAAGACGAAGAAATCACAAAGGCGCTCACCTTTGCCTTAGGCGAACAGGTCTACGGTATAGAAATACCCTATATCATAGAAATAATCAGCGTACCTAAAATCACAAGAGTCCCCTGCAATGAAGTTCCATACTTTATCAAAGGGATTATCAACGTCCGCAGTAAAGTCGTGCCGGTTGTGAATATGCGCTCTTGTTTCGGCAAAGAAGAGATTGATTACAACGAAAAAACCTCAACCATTATCGTTTCAATGGATGATATTTCGGTGGGCTTAATCGTTGACGAGGTTTTGGCGGTTCTATCGGTTCAGCAAAAATTCATTGCCAAAACACCTGAACTCAACAACGTCAACAACAACAAATTCATAAACTACATCCTTGAAATGAACGACGGAATAAAATTAATCCTTGATATTAAAAAGATTATATTTGACCACGATTTGATGTTAAGAGGGGAATGAGTCTATGCTTCACAAAATTTCAGATATTGATTTTAAAAGATTGTCTGAGTTCATGCTCAAAAAATACGGCATAAACTTAACGCAAAAACGCACACTAATTGAAGGACGATTGGGCGCGCTTATAACCCAACGTGGGTTTAACGATTTCAAGTCGTTCCTCGACATGGTTTTTGCCGACAGAACAGGGACAGAAATGGTCACTTTGCTAAACAAGCTCACCACCAACCACACATATTTTTACCGTGAGCCTGAACACTATGAATATATGGCATCAACCCTTTTGCCATACATAGAGAAAACAAAGAAAGACCATACCTTCAGAATATGGAGTGCGGGCTGCTCAAGCGGCGAAGAACCGTACACCAATGTCATGCAAACGCTTGATTATTTCGGCATGAAAAAAGCGTCATGGAAAATCAGTCTCTTAGCAACCGACATATCAATGCGTGTCATGAACATCGCTAAAGAGGCGATTTATTCAGACGAATCAAGAAAACACATGCCCACAGCCTGGAAGTCAAAATATTTTATATCTCAGCCGAACAACTGCTTTAAAGTGTCGCCTGAAGTTACTAAATATGTTGAATTTAAATCGTTTAATTTAATGGACCCAATCCCATTCAAACTATACAAATTTGACTTAATTTTTTGTCGGAATGTCATGATTTACTTTGAAAACAAGACAAAAATAGAGTTAGTGAAAAGGTTTTACGATGTCTTAGCCCCCGGAGGGCATCTGTTTATCGGTCACGCCGAAAGTTTAGGCAGAAACGAAACCGATTACGAATATATAAAACCTGCAATTTACCGCAAACCGCTGTAATCTGCAACCTGGAGGTGAGTCTTTTGGTTAAGACAAAAGTATTAATTGTTGATGATTCCGTAATGTTCCGCACCATGTTGAGCAAAGCACTCGTGGAAAAAGGTGACATAGATGTTATAGGAACCGCCGCCGACCCGTTTGAAGCGAAAGATATGATTCTAAAGCTCAAACCGGATGTCTTGACTCTTGATGTCGAGATGCCCAAAATGAACGGGATTGAATTTTTAAAGAAATTGCTCCCCCAATACTCCCTGCCGGTTATAGTCGTGACTTCATCAGCAGTGAACGCATTTGAAGCAATTTCAGCGGGCGCGGTTGACTACATAAAAAAACCTTCAGGCGGTGACACGGCTGCGTTTTCGCGCGAGCTGAGAAAAATGATTTCCACCGCAAGAACAGCGAAGGTTATGAAACCGCGTGTAGCCGTGCCGAAAACAGGTTTCACATCTGAACTCAAGAAACCCGTCATGTTTGACTATCCCCAAAACAGCAGGAAACTAATCGCACTCGGGGCAAGCACGGGCGGAACCGAAGCTCTACAAAGAGTTCTCGAGAATTTACCGCCAAATATGCCGGGCATCGTGATTGTTCAACATATGCCGGCTGGCTTTACTAAAATGTACGCCGACCGTCTTGACCGTGTCTGCAACTTTGATGTACACGAAGCAAAAGACGGCGATAGAGTTCGACAAGGTTTAGTGCTGATTGCCCCGGGTGGCGACTGCCACATGAGGGTTAGGCGCGACTCTAAGGGTTATTACGTCAGTGTTCAAAGAGGCGAAAAAGTATCAGGCCATTGCCCATCGGTAGATGTCATGTTTGAAAGTGTCGCCGAAGCCGCAAAAGCCGATGCAATTGCAGTTATTTTGACTGGAATGGGTAGCGATGGTGTCAACGGGCTGATGAAAATCAAACAAGCCGGTTCTTATACCATAGGACAAGACAAAGACACCTGCGTGGTGTATGGAATGCCAATGGTTGCTTTCAATGTCGGCGCAGTTCAACGCCAAGCCCCATTAGACTCTATAGCAGGAATAATAATGGACCGCCTAAGAAGGGGTTAGAGGTTAGAGATTAGAGGTTAGTTATGTCAAAGAATAAACTGCCATACGGGCAAAAAGCGGCAATCGCGCTTAAATATAATCCCGACACTAATTTCGCCCCCGTGGTGGTGGCTTCAGGCTTAGGCGAGATGGCAAGCAAAATCGTAAACATTGCCGACGAAAACGGCATCCCGATTTATCGCGATGACAGCGCGGCGGCTTTGCTTGTTATGCTCAACAGCGGCTCACACGTTCCACCCGAATTATACTCAATAGTGGCAACGATTTACGCCGAAGTCGTCTATTCAGCAGACGAAATAAGAAAAAAAGAAGAAGAAAGACAAAAAACAAAGAAACGAAAAAAATAACAAAACGGGAACTGTTATACAGCTCCCGTATGTTGGGGTTTTCCGGGGTTTTTACCCCGGTTTTTTACGTGCTGTAAATCAGCACGCGCCCTCGCCGGTGAAATTGAGGGCAAGTTCCAACTTTGCGTCAAGCAAGAACTCCAACTTAGTGATAGTTCTTACGAACTTAGCCACCGCACAGTTTAACCTTAACAAGTCATTCGGCTGAATGTCCTTTGCCGCAATAAACGCCTGCATTTTTTCGCCTTCAGCGTTTAATATGTGCGAAAGCGCGGTTTCCTGAAGTGCTATTGATTCAATTACATCAGTAATCGCCTGGTCTCGCGAGCCGTTCCCCGGCCTAATGATTGGCATACCCATGAAAAGTCACCCCTTTTTTTAATTTCCGCCGAAAATATCGGCTGTTACAGCATATGCCAAATTTTACTTTTAAGAGCCTGTCTTTGAACAAATGAAAAACAAATGAAAAACAAATAAAAATTTCCGCAAATTGACAAATTTCTATTGACGTTTTCCCGATAAACTGTTAAAATATATACATACTATTAAATAGTGGAAAAATTTGAAAGGTGTGTCTAAAAATGATAACAAATTTAAAAGAGCTGCTTGACAGCATAAAAAAATACGGTGAAAGAACTGCCTTCAGGTATAAAACCGGCAAAGACACTGTTTGCGATGTCTCTTATAATCAACTTATAAAAGACGTAAAAGCGTTAGGGACAACGCTAAACTCTAAAAGCAACGGCTTAAAAAACAAACATATCGCCATTTTAAGCGAAAACAGCTATGAGTGGATTGTCAGCTACTTAGCGGTGACTTGCGGTGGTGGCGTTGCCGTGCCGATTGACCGCGACCTGCCCGAAGAGGCTATCTGCCATTTGCTTGAACAAGGCGATGCAAGTGCCGTGCTTTACTCCACTGTTTATGACGAAATTATAAAAAAAGCGAATATTCCCGCCCTCAAATACTTTATCTGCTTTAAAACTTTTACACAAAAGGAAGAAGCCGCCGGCTCACCGAACTCTGCCACCGACATCTCAACGGATAAATTCTTGACATATGAAAACGCAATGCTCAACGGCAACGCGCTCTTAGATAAGGGCGACGTTTCATTTGAAGAAGTTGACATTACCGCCGATGACCTTGCCGGGATTTTATTTACCTCAGGGACAACCGGCTTCTCAAAAGGCGTTATGCTCACCCACAAAAACATAGTCAGCAACATCTTCGCGGCAACAAGCGGCGAAAAATACGGTGAACACGATGTTATGTTCTCAGTGCTACCCTATCACCACGCCTTTGAATGTACCGTGGGGTTGTTAGCCTCACTCACCTTTGGGGCAACAGTTTGTATTAACGACAGCATAAAATATTTTGCCAAAAACTTAGCGTTCTTTAAACCAACCGCAATGTTCTCTGTTCCGGCAATTATCAACGCAATGTATAAAAAAGCCCAAGCCGCCGAAAAACTAATCGGTTTTCTTGCTAAAGGTGCAATCAAGAAAAAATTCGGCGGAAATCTCGAGAGAATTTTCAGCGGAAGCGCGCCGCTTAAACCCGAACTTATTCACGCTTTCAAAAATTATGGGATTAGGCTGTGCCAAGGTTACGGGCTAACCGAAACTTCACCCGTTGTATCGATGGCAGTGTACGACAAACTTAACGACAAAAACATCAACACTGTTGGCGAGGTGATTCCCGGCTGTGAGGTTAAAATAGAAGAAAACGAGATTTTAGTCAAAGGCGATAATGTCATGAGAGGATACTATAAAAATCCCGAAGCCACCGCCGATGTATTTAAAGACGGCTGGTTTAAGACAGGTGACTTAGGCTATCTTGACGACGAGGGCTTCTTATATATCAACGGGCGCAAAAAGAACGTCATTATAGCAAGCGGCGGCGAAAACGTTTACCCCGAAGAAATCGAACAATTTTTATATAACAATCCAAATATATCAGATGCAATGGTCTATGGCGACGGCGAGGACAAGACATTAATTACAGCGGTTATTTATCCTAATTACGAGGCATTAGGGAAAAAAAGCGATGAAAAAATTAAAGCGATTATCGACAAGGCAGTGAGCAACGTTAACGCAAAACTACCAATATATAAAAATATCATTTACACAAAAATCAGAAAGACCGAGTTTGAAAAAACAACCTCAAAAAAAGTAAAACGCAACGAAAACAACACGTTAGAAATTTAACGGCGAGCCGCCGTAGGCAAAATCTCCTCGCCTGTGTAGGCGATAGGTTCCCACTAAGCAGAGCATTTAAATCGTCTGCTTCTTTCAAAGCTTTAATTAAAATAGTGAAAGGACATTGCTATGTTTGAGAAAGTTGTTAATATTATCAGTGCTTACACTGAACTTCCAAAAGAACAAATAACCGAAGACACTAACATGCTGACCGATTTGGGGTTACAGTCAATCGATTTTATCGACATGATTTGTGATTTTGAAGAAGAATTTGAAAAAGTGGTCCCCGAACGCGATTTCAGAAAACTCACCACCGTCAAGAAAATAATAGAATACATTGAAAACTCCGAATGAAATACACAAAGGGGCTGTAAATTATGCGCATTTTAAAAGAATATTCCGCTTTATCTCAAAACGCTGTATTAAACGAACAAAACAGTGTTGAGCTTTCGCTTTTACCCGAAAATTGTGAACATGCCTTGAAATACATAGTGAGCGCGACTGATGACAGCCATATTGTTTACAAAACCCTTGAGCCGCTTAAAACGGCGGCTCAAGACATCTTTGCGATTCTCGCCGAAAACGCCGGTGTCGGCGAAATGGTTAGAGTTGCCTGCTCTTATCATAAATATTATTACATGGTGATTTTTGAGTTTTCAGAATCGGCATTGCCACTTAACACCCTAAATAAATCGGTAAAAGTGCTCGGTCTTGAAAGCGGCAAGCAACACGATGAAACAGGCTTCATGAACGCCGTTCATTTAGTGAACAGAATATCCGTAACAGTGGACAAAATAACCGAAAAAATGCGCATTGCCATCATTAAAGAAAAAAGTTATCCGCGCCCTAAGCTCAAAGGCTTTGCCGATGCCCCGGCTTTAGTTCCGCCGTTTGAACTTTGTGAATACACAACTCAAACGCCCACTCAAAAAAGCGAGTCGGGCAATGGCTTAACAGGCGAAACAAGCCTGCCATTCGGTTTCTCTGAGCGCGTATATAACATCTTCGGTTTTAAGGCAGACAAGTTTTTAATTACCCCTCAATTGTTTGTTGACAATCTTGAAGCTAAAGAGTTGTCCGCTTTGTTTTTGAAAGACAAAGACGGTGCATGCGCCGGCGGTGTGGTTTGGCATAAAACCAACAATATTATTGTGCTCATGCTCTTTTCGGTTTTTGTGTGTGGCTCTCACGCCCCAACCGCCGCGCAAATGCTGTTAGAAGGCTTTAAAAAGTCGGTGGACGAATCAAAGGCGGCGTTTGTTGTTGCTAAGAAAATTCACAGCGAAGCCATTTCGGAATATTTTGACTCCTGCGATGACGTATACTGTTATAAAGCAACCGCAGCAAAGCCGCGTGAAAGTCAGACCTCATACATCAAGCCTGACTTAATGCCCCTTATTAAAAAAGCCCACAAAAGTTTTGAATTAAATCGAACCGTTCATGAAATAACCTATAAACATCAATTTTATGAGCCATACTCAGTGATTAGCGCGAAAATCGACTCACTTGCCTCAGAGGCACTATTGTCGATTCTTTGGTTTGGTGACGACTTAAAAGCGAACATCATAAGGCATATTGCCGCCCTCAAAAAAGTCGATATTGAAAAGATTTACTTCCGATTAGACTTAGGTGTCCCTGAGCAAGCGGCAGTATCAGACATTGTCTGCTCTTGCGGATTTGAAGCGCAATATCTTTGGCCATACAGCAGTGACAGGGGCGACATAGTTGTCTTTGTATATTCAGACAACGCAGTCTATGAACTAAAGCCCTGCAAAATTTCACCCATTAATAAAAATAATATGGATAAAACCCCCGCGTTGGTGAGAAATGTCTACGGTGACAACTACCCATCAAAATATCTTTACGAACCCCATGACCTGTGGGACAAAATCAGAAAACGCCACCTCTACCCCTTCATAGCTATAGACGATTCGCAAAACGCCGTGGGCATGATTTCATTTATAAAAATGGAGAGCAACCCCTATCTGTTTGAAATAGGTCAGCTTATGGTTGACCCTGCCCACCGCGGAACTAATATAGCAATACAACTAATCGAATATCTTTATGAAAAAGCAATGAGTGGTCTTGACTTTGATGCAGTCTTGTCAGAGAGTGTCACGAATCATAAATTCTCACAACGTTCCTGTATAAACAGTGGTTTTTGTGACACCGCCCTAAAAGTCAACATCATGTCGGCAGATGCTTTCGGATTAGAAGAACAGCGACGTCAAATCGGACGAATGAGTTGCGTTGTCTCCTGCATTGAGAGAGCGGACGAAACCTTTAAAGTCTATCTGCCCGAAATTTACAAAGAGCAAATCAAATATTGCTTTTTGGGGTTGAAACCACGCCATTATGAGCCTGCCGCCGCAAACGATGTCGTTGAGGCTTTGAGCCAATATAACATCTGTGAAGATGAGGCATCCACTTCAAAGATGGTGAACATCACCATTTTCAAAGTCGGCGCAGACATGAGCGCGGCAATCGAAAAGTTTGAGCAGTTCGCAAAGTCAAAGGACATCAAGTGTCTGCTAATCAACATTCCGTTAGGCGACCCACATAACGATTTCGCGGTTAACCTGCTAAAACAAAACGGATTTTTCTTCGGGGGAGTCATTCCCTATTGGCTACCCGAGTCCGACGCGCTTTTAATGCAAAAACTCTATGACAATACCCCCGATTGGGCAACCATAAAATTATTCAGCAAAAAAATCAAAGAAATAGCTAAAATGATAAAGGAAGAATTTAAATAACTTTGAAAATAAATCCTCGTAAATATGTGCAGAAAGGACATGCCTAAAAAAATGACAGAGCCTATTATAATAGACAAGAGTGCCGCGCTTAATCATTTCAGCGCGATGATTAAGTGCGAAACAACAGAAGACAACGCGCTTGCGCTCTCATCATTCAGAGAACTTTTGCAACAACTTTATCCGAATATAGACAAAACCTGCCCGCGCGAATTGGCAGGCAACGGTGTGATTTATCACTGGAAAGGTGCCGACTCGTCAAAGAGCATTGTGCTAATGTCTCACTATGATGTCGTCCCCGCTGATGCAAAGGCGTGGTCTTATCAACCGTTTTCCGGGACTAACGCAGAGGGCAGAATTTGGGGCAGAGGGGCAATCGACACTAAATGTACCCTTTGCGCTATTATGGAATGTGTTGAGCGGCTAATCGAAACTGGGTTTGTGCCTAAAAACGACATATACCTTTGTTTCGGCGGCGATGAAGAAACCACGGGAAAGAGTGCAAAGCGCATAGCGCGAAGGCTCTATCGGCGCGGGATACGCCCTTATTTGGTGGTAGACGAAGGCGGTGCCGTGGTAAACGCCACAGAATACGGCATTCAGAAGCCTTGCGTTCTCGTCGGAATCGCCGAAAAGGGCTATCTTGACGTTGAGTTCATCACAAGCGGAAAAGGCGGTCACACCTCTTTACCACCCGCCTTCAACCCGATGGAGGAGATGGGTGAGGTGTTACATCGAATTAACAAGAAGAATCCGTTTAAATTTAAAATCTGCCGCCCTGTTGCCACAACGGTAAAATACGCGCTAAAACACGCCGGATTTAAACACAGAACGCTTATAAGAGCCTACCGCTTTTGGGGGCGATGGCTGTCAAAACTTATTGCAAAAAAATTCCCCGAAATTAAGGCGATGTCCGGGACAATAGGCTCAATCACCCAAATAGAAGGTGGAAGCGCGGCTAACGTGATTCCCGAAAAAGTGCGTGCCGTTGGAAACTTCAGGTTAGTCACGGGCGAGTCGGTTGAATACGCCATGAAAACAATCAAGAAAACCCTCAAAGGGCTTTACGTTGAAATCAACCTGCTACGCGGCGTAGACCCGTCTGAAACCTCAACCATAAAAGGCGAGGGCTGGGACAAGCTATGCAAAGCCATTACCGCAACATGGGGCGACAACGCGCTCATTCCCTACCTCATGCTTGCAGGTAGCGATTCCCGACATTACAGCATTGTTTCTGACAGCGTTTATCGCTTTTCGCCGATTACACTAAGCCACAGAGACCGCGTTTGCATACACGGCGTAAACGAGAGCATTGAAATTGACAATTTCTTAAAAATAATAAGTTTCTATGTAAATTTGATTACAGGATTATAAAAACGAGAGGAAAGTTAAAAAATATGTCAAATAAAATAAGTGTTTTTGATACTACATTGAGGGACGGCGAACAGTCGCCCGGGTGTAGTATGAATCTCCAAGAAAAGTTGAATGTAGCCTTACAGCTCGAAAAATTAAAAGTGGACGTTATTGAAGCAGGGTTCGCCATAGCATCACCCGGTGACTTTGAAAGCGTGTCCGAAGTTGCTAAAGTTGTAAAAAACGCGATTGTCGCCAGTTTATGCCGTGCGGCTGAAAAAGACATCGACCGCGCATATGAAGCGGTTAAACACGCGGCTCACCCACGAATACACACGTTTTTGGCAACCTCACCTATTCACATGCAATATAAACTCAAAATGAGCGAAGAGCAAGTTCTCGAAAGAACCGCCTTTGCTGTTGCACACGCTAAAAAATATTGCTCTGACGTTGAGTTTTCAGCGGAAGATGCATCGCGAAGCGATAAGGGATTTTTGGCAAAAGTGTTCACTGCGGCAATTGCCGCAGGGGCGACAGTGATAAATGTACCCGACACCGTTGGTTATTCCACACCGGCTGAAATGGTTGAGTACATCACATTCCTCAAAAACAATGTAAAAGGAATTGAAAAGGCTGAAATATCCGTTCATTGCCATAACGATTTAGGGCTTGCCGTGAGCAATTCTTTAGCCTCAATAAAGGCAGGGGCAACCCAGATTGAATGTACAATAAACGGCATTGGCGAGCGCGCCGGCAACGCCTCTCTCGAAGAAATAGTTATGAACTTACACACTCGCAAAGACTATTATGGAGCAGAATGTGGCGTTGATGCAAGTCAAATCTACCGCGCAAGCAAGTTAATCCAGACAATCACAGGCGTTCCCGTTGCACCGAGCAAGGCGATTGTCGGCAACAACGCTTTCGCCCACGAAGCCGGAATACACCAACACGGCGTGCTTGCCGAACGTACAACCTATGAAATAATGCGCCCACAAGATATAGGCATACCCCAAAACAAAATAGTCTTAGGAAAACACTCAGGCAGACATGCCTTTGAAAACCGTCTTACCGAATTGGGTTACAGCTTGTCAAAGCAAGAAACAGAAGATGCGTTTTACAGATTCAAGGTTTTAGCGGATAGGAAAAAGAACATAACAGACGGCGATTTAGACGCGCTTGTTGCCATGAAGTTTGAAACAGTTGAACAACACTATAAATTAGATAATTTCGTCATAAACAGCGGAAGCAAAATCACCGCAACCGCAACAATAAGCCTTAACGTTAACGGCGAAATAATCGAAAAAGTGTCAAGCGGAGACGGCCCCGTTGATGCGGCATACAAGGCGATTAACATGATTCTCGACAAGAAAATTGAGCTTGACAACTATTCAATTCATGCGGCGAGTGAGGGCGAAGATGCCTTGGGCGAAGTCGTGGTAAGAATTAAACTTGACGAAAAACAAACAGTCGGCAGAGGGCGCAGCACAGACATAATCGAAGCCAGTATGCTTGCTTATTTAGATGGTGTTAATAAACTATAAATAAGAACCACATAAACGAGGTAATCAAAACTTTTAACCGCGCATTTGATGAGAAAGGAGTTTCTTAAAGTTTGAAATAAAACCCACATAAACGAGGTAATCAAAACTTTTAACCGCGCATTTGATAAGAAAGGAGTTTCTAAAAAAATGACTATGACGCAAAAGATTTTGGCGGCGCATAGTTCCCTTGAGCGTGTTACGCCCGGGCAACTTATTGAAGCGCGCCTTGATATGGTTTTGGGGAACGACATTACCGCTCCCGTTGCCATTGACGAATTTGAAAGAGCGGGGCTTTCGGTGTTTTCAAAAGATAAAATCGCATTAGTGATGGACCACTTCACCCCTAATAAAGACATCAAAGCGGCGCAACAGTGCAAACAAGTTCGCGAGTTTGCGGACAAACATAAAATTGTTAACTTCTTCGATGTAGGCGAGATGGGAATTGAACACGCACTCCTCCCCGAAAAAGGGCTTGTCAAGGCAGGCGATTGTATAATAGGCGCGGACTCACATACCTGCACATACGGGGCGTTGGGCGCGTTTTCCACAGGTGTCGGAAGCACAGACATGGCAGCAGGAATGGGAACAGGTAAAGCGTGGTTCAAGGTCCCTGCCGCGCTCAAAATCAACTTAACCGGAAAGCCGAACAAAAATATTAGCGGCAAAGATTTAATCCTTCATATTATAGGGAAAATCGGGGTTGACGGCGCACTGTATAAGTCAATGGAGTTCATGGGTGACGGCGTGAGCGCGCTTTCAATGGACGACCGCCTGTGCGTGGCTAACATGGCTATTGAAGCGGGCGCGAAAAACGGAATTTTTACAGTTGACGAAAAAACCATTAAATTTATGAACGAGGCAGGGGCGAAAAATTACACGATTTTTGAAGCAGACAAAGATGCCGAATACGAGAGTGAAATAACCGTTGATTTATCACAGCTTAAGCATACAGTTTCCTTCCCTCATCTGCCCGACAATACAAAAACGATAGATGAAATAACCACCCCCATAAAAATCGACCAGGTGGTAATCGGCTCTTGCACTAACGGGCGTTATGAAGATATGTTAGTGGCGGCGGCAGTTTTAAAAGGCAATAAAGTCGCTAAAGGGTTAAGATGCATTATAATCCCTGCGACACAAAAAGTCTATCTTGATTGTGTCACAAACGGGTTAGCCGAAATTTTCATTAAGGCAGGGGCAATAATAACCACACCCACCTGTGGGCCTTGCTTGGGCGGTCATTCGGGCGTTTTAGCTCAAGATGAACGCGCTGTTGCAACCACCAACAGAAACTTTGTCGGAAGAATGGGGCACACATCATCAGAGGTTTACTTAGCAAGCCCCTATATAGCGGCAAAAGTCGCACTAACCGCAAATTTAGAAAGGTTTTAAAACGATGAAGATTAAAGGGCCTGTGCTTAAATATGGCGATAATATTGATACTGACGTTATTATTCCGGCACGTTATCTTAACACCCACGCACCCGAAGAATTGAAACTCCACTGCATGGAGGACATCGACCCGGACTTTATTAAAAAAGTGAAACCCGGTACTATTATGGTGGGCGGCAAAAATTTCGGTTGCGGCTCATCGCGAGAACACGCCCCCATTGCTATAAAAGCATCGGGAATATCCTGTGTTATCGCCGAAAGTTTCGCGCGAATATTCTACCGAAATGCCGTAAACATCGGCTTACCCATTATCGAGAGTTCACAAGCGGCAAGCTTTATTCAAGAAGGCGATACGGTAGAAATAGACTTTGAAAACGGAAAAGTTAAGTGCAACGAACGAGAGTTTGACGTTGTTCCGTTTCCCCCGTTTATCCAAAAAATCATAAAGGCAGGCGGGCTTATGGAACAGTTGACAGTTGACAGTTGAGAGTTGAGAGTTGAAAGGAATGTCTGAAAAAATGAATAAGAATATTGCAGTAATAACAGGTGATGGAATTGGCCCCGAAATTGTGTCACAGGCACTCAATGTCTTAAAAGCCGTTGGGGCGAAATATAACCACACCTTTAATTTCACCGAGTTGCTAATGGGCGGTTGTGCCATTGATAAAGTCGGTGTTCCGTTGCCGGAAGAAACGGTTGAAACCTGCCTTAAATCCGATGGGGTGTTGTTGGGGGCAATTGGCGGCCCTAAATGGGATAACTTACCCGGTGAAATGCGCCCGGAAGCAGGGCTGTTAGCTTTACGTTCACAAATGGGGCTGTATGCAAACATTCGCCCTGCCGTGTTATTTGAAACGCTGAAAAACGCCTGCCCGTTAAGAGAAGACATTGCCGATAAAGGGATTGATTTGATTATCGTTCGCGAACTAACAGGCGGCATTTATTTCGGCGCGCGTGGCAGAAAACAAGTTGCCGATGTAGGAGAATCAGCGTTTGATACCGAAAGTTACAACGAGCTTGAAATAAGAAGAATTGCTGAAGTCGCGTTTGAAATTGCGTTGCTCAGACAAAAAAAGTTAGTCAGCATAGATAAAGCGAATGTGCTCGAAAGCAGTCGCCTGTGGCGCGAAACAGTGCACCGCACAGCAAAAAACTATCCGCAGGTAGAGGTGTCGGATATGTTGGTTGACAATGCCGCAATGCAGTTGGTGAGAGAGCCATCACAGTTTGACGTTATGCTTGCCGGAAATATGTTCGGCGATATTTTATCAGACGAGGCGGCAATGCTCACCGGTTCGATTGGTATGCTTGCATCGGCATCATTAGGCGACACGAAAAGAGGATTGTACGAGCCAATCCACGGAAGCGCGCCCACTATCGCCGGCAAAAACACAGCAAATCCCATAGCGACTATATTGTCCGCCGCGATGATGCTTAAATATTCTTTTGGAATGTCCGCTGAATGTGCCGCCATAGAAAAAGCTGTTGACATTACACTAAAAAAAGGCATAAGAACCGTTGACATTAAGGACGACAAAACCGTTGAGGTAGTCGGAACAAAACGAATGGGCGAATTAATCTGTGAAAACTTATAAGCATATCGCGCTTTTTTAATAATAGACTTTAAGAGAAAGAGGTGAATTCTATGATAAAACAAGCAGTTGATTATATTCTCAAAGATTTTAATAACACGCCATCTGAAAAACAGCCGGAAAAAGAAGTGATTCACGGCATTGTCGATAAGATGAGGATTGTGCTGTTCCCTGAATATTTCGCCGCAGGCACATCGGTAAAAACCCGAATAGAGCATACGTTGTGCGGCATGTTAGAAGAAATTTATACAGCCCTGACAAGCCAAGGCGTGTCTGACGAAATGGCAGACACATTCCTCGGCAAAATCCCTAAGTTGAGAGAATACTTGCTGACCGACGTTGAAGCGGCATACGAGGGCGACCCTGCCGCCTATAACAAGGCTGAAATAGTGATTTCTTATCCCGGGGTGTTCGCGGTTATGGTTCAACGAATTGCTCACGAGCTTTATTTATTAAAATTGCCCCTTATTCCGCGAATAATGACCGAATATGCACACAGCATTACGGGAATTGACATTCACCCGGGCGCGTCAATCGGAAAATATTTCTTCATCGACCACGGCACGGGGGTGGTGATTGGCGAGACCACAATAATCGGCAACAACGTCAAAATCTATCAGGGCGTTACCCTTGGCGCATTGTCAACAAGGGGTGGTCAAGAACTCAAAGGCTTAAAAAGACACCCGACACTTGAAGACTATGTCACGGTATACTCAGGCGCGTCTATTTTAGGCGGCGAGACGGTTATAGGTAAAGGTGTCACAATTGGGGGGAATGCCTTCATCGTTAAATCTGTCACGGAGAAAGGGCAAGTCTAATTAGAAAGGGCAAGTCTAAAAAAATGAAGATACACGAAATGCAGAAAAAAATCGCCGAAATCAAGAAAGAAAAGAATATTTTGTTGTTAGCTCACAGTTATCAAGCGCGAGAAATAATAGAGGTTGCCGACTTTACCGGCGATTCTTTTCAGTTAAGCGTTGCCGCCGACAAAGCAAAAGAGCAGACTGTTATAATGTGCGGCGTGCGATTTATGGCAGAAACCGTTAAAATTTTGTCACCCGAAAAAAGAGTCTTTCTTGCGAACCCCACCGCCGGTTGCCCAATGGCAGAACAAATGGACATAGAGCTAATCGAAGGCGTAAAAAAGACATTCCCCGATTATACAGTGGTCGCCTACATAAACACAACAGCCGCGCTGAAAACCATAAGCGATGTCTGCGTGACTTCGTCATCAGCGGTGAAAATCGTTGACAGAATAGATAACGACAATATTTTATTTATCCCTGACTGCAATTTAGGCGCGTATGTCGCCAAACAACTGCCTCACAAAAACATAAAGTTGTTACAGGGCGGCTGCCCGATTCACGCGGCGGTGAGCGTTGAAGATGTGGTTAAGGCTAAAGCCGACTATCCCGGCGCGTTGTTTCTTGTTCACCCTGAATGTGTTCCCGAAGTGGTTGAGCTGGGTGATTTTGTCGGCTCTACCTCAGCAATCATGGACTATGCGGCTAACTCAAAACACAAAGAATTTCTAATCGGAACAGAAATGAGTATCGCCGAAAACCTTCAATACACCTGCCCCGACAAAAACTTCTATTGTCTGTCGCAAAAACTGCTTTGCCCCAATATGAAGGTGACAACCCTCGTTGACGTTCTCAACTGTGTCAGCGGAAAAGGGGGAGAAGAAATAACGCTTGACGAACAAACGATAAAGGCGGCAACAGGCTGTATTGAAAGAATGTTGAATATTTCCAACTCAAAAAAATAAAAAAATTTTTCAAAACTATTGACATTTAAAATTATATGTGTTATAATACGTGACAGGTGAACAAAGGCGTTCATTTTATATGATGTTTTCATATAAAATGAACGCCTTTATTTTTTTCAAGGGGGTGTCGAATATGCAACGCGAAGGTCAAGTGAGGATTCCCGCAGGGTGTGCCATATCGGGAATTATTGACAAATCAGGCAACCGCATGAGTGGTGAGGCGATTATCGACTCAATTGCGGTAATGCGCGAACGTTCAAACGGATTAGGCGGTGGATTTGCCGCATACGGTATTTACCCGGAATACAAAGACTACTATGCTTTTCATATATTCTACGATTCGTCTACGTCTAAAAAAGAGTGTGAGGAATATTTAGAGCGGCACTTTGATATTATAAACCTCTCCAAAATTCCAACTCGCAAAGTAAAAGGCATTACCGATTCGCCGTTGATTTGGCGGTATTTTGTAATCCCGTTACCAACTAAGTTAAGCGACAGCCAACTTGACGAACGTGAGTATACAGCGCGCTGTGTCTTTCGTATCAACACTAAAATTGAGGGAGCATATGTCTTTTCAAGCGGCAAAGACATGGGTGTGTTTAAAGCAGTCGGTTTCCCCGAAGATGTAGGGCGATTTTACCGCTTAGACGAATATGAAGGCTATTGTTTCACCGCGCACGGTCGCTATCCCACCAACACACCCGGGTGGTGGGGCGGAGCGCACCCGTTTGCACTGCTTGATTATTCAGTAGTGCATAACGGCGAAATATCCTCTTATGATGCAAACCGTCGCGCAATAGAAATGTACGGCTATAAATGCACACTCCAAACTGACACAGAAGTCATTGCTTACATAATCGACTACCTCCACCGTAAAAAAGCACTGACTTTCAGCGAAATTGCCTCAATAATTGCCGCACCGTTTTGGCAGACTATAAAAGGCATGTCTTCCGAAGAACGTGAACTACACGAATATTTACGCATAATGTTTGCCGAACAACTGATTACAGGCCCTTTCTCAATCTTAGTTGGGTTTAACGGTGGCTTAATGGCACTTAACGACAGACTGAAGCTCCGCAGTATGGTGGTTGCCGAAAAAGGCGAACGAGTCTACATTGCAAGCGAAGAGGCAGCAATTCGCATGGTTGAATCATCACTCGACAAAATCTATGCCCCTAAAGGCGGCGAGCCGGTGATAATTAATATCGCGGGAGGTGGGGAACTTGATTAATTACATCTATCCCGAATACGAAATAATTCGCAACCCCGATAAATGTATAAGTTGCGGAGTTTGTGTGCGACAATGTGCAAATGAAGTCCACGAGAATATCAACAAAACAAACAAAGTTATTTGCGATGACTCAAAATGTGTAAATTGCCATCGTTGTGCCGTATTGTGTCCTACAAGAGCAATCAAAATTGTCAAAAGCGGCAACACCTACCGCGAAAACGCCAACTGGAATTGCAAGACCATTGACGAAATTTATAAGCAAGCACAAAGCGGCGGAGTTTTACTGTCCGGCATGGGCAACCCCGAAAACTACCCCGTGTATTTCGATAAAATCCTGCTCAACGCATCACAGGTAACCAACCCGTCAATCGACCCATTGCGCGAGCCTATGGAAACACGAGTATTTCTCGGCAAACGCCCCGACGACATAATGCGCGAAAGCAACGGCAAACTCATAAACAACCTACCGCCTCAACTGCCGCTCTCAATGCCGATAATGTTCTCGGCAATGAGTTACGGCTCAATCAGCTATAACGCGCACGAGAGCCTTGCGCGTGCCGCCGCTCAGCTCGGCATACTCTACAACACAGGTGAGGGCGGTTTGCATGAGGATTTTAGTAAATACGGCAAAAATACTATTGTGCAAGTTGCATCCGGGCGTTTCGGAGTGCATGTCGGCTATCTCAATGCGGGAGCGGCGGTTGAAATAAAAATGGGGCAAGGCGCGAAACCGGGAATTGGCGGACATTTACCCGGCACAAAAATAGTGGGCGACATTTCACGCACTCGCATGATTCCCGAGGGAAGCGATGCAATATCCCCCGCCCCACACCACGACATATACTCAATTGAAGACTTACGGCAGTTAGTGTTTTCGCTCAAAGAAGCAACCCAATACAAAAAACCTGTCATAGTCAAAATAGCAGCAGTTCATAACATAACCGCAATAGCAAGCGGCATTGCAAGAAGCGGAGCCGATATTATTGCAATTGACGGGTTTCGCGGCGGAACGGGTGCTGCTCCCACTCGTATCAGAGATAACGTGGGTATTCCGATTGAATTGGCATTAGCAAGCGTTGATAAACGTCTGCGTGACGAAGGTATTCGCCGAAATGTGTCAATAGTCGTTGGCGGCAGTATACGCTCAAGCGCGGATATAGTCAAAGCCGTGGCTCTTGGGGCGGATTGTGTATACATCGGCTCTTCAGCGTTGATGGCAATGGGATGTCACCTTTGCCGAAACTGTCACGCCGGAAGATGCAACTGGGGAATAGCAACTCAAGTTCCCGAATTAGTAAAACGACTCAACCCCGACATAGGCTCAAAGCGGCTTGTCAACCTGCTCACAGCGTGGCGGCATGAAATCAAAGAAATGATGGGATTAATGGGGATTAACTCAATCGAAACCCTTAAAGGCAACCGCCTGATGCTACGCGGTGTCGGCTTGAATGAAAAAGAGCTGCAAATATTAGGAATCAAACACGCCGGAGAGTAAAATTTTCTATGAAAGGTGAAGTGCATGAAACGAGTTTATATAAACGAAAAATGGTGCTTAGGTTGCCGATTATGCGAATACTATTGTGCGTTTGCCGAGAAGCGGCATGAATACAATAACATGGCATTGGCACTGAAAGACACGCTGATAAGTCCGCGCATTCGGGTAGAAGAATACGGCGACATTACCTTTGCGGTTAATTGCCGCCGTTGCGAAGAACCGTTGTGCGTAAAGTCCTGCATTACAGGCGCGCTGACTGCCGATGGCATTGACAAAGACAGATGTGTAAGCTGTTGCACTTGCATATTGGCGTGTCCGTTCGGGGCAGTTTCATTGGTAGACAACGTAATCAAACGTTGTGATTTATGTAATGGCGAGCCGCTCTGTGTAAAAGCTTGTCCTAATAATGCTCTCGTTTTCGAGGACAGGAGGTGCGTATAAGTGAAATATGTAATAATCGGCAACTCAGCGGCAGGAATAGGCGCGGTTGAAGGAATTAGAAAAATCGACAAACAGGGCGAAATCGTCATAATCACAAGTGAGTCCCACCATACCTACTCACGCCCTCTTATTTCCTATCTCTTACAAGGAAAAACCACCCGAACCAAAATGCGCTACCGCCCTGACAGCTTTTACAAAGATAATAACTGCAAGTTATTGCATGACACTGTTACAAAAATTCACGCAAACGAGAAACGCGTTGTTTTGCAAAGCAAAGACAGTGTCAACTACGACAAACTGCTTGTTGCAACCGGTTCTTCGGCATTCAATCCTCCGCTGTTTGAGTCGGTGAGCAATAAACACAACTTTATTACGCTTGATGATGCTTGTGGATTGGCCGATTCCCTTACAAGTGAGAGTCGTGTGCTGATTGTCGGCGCAGGGCTAATCGGGCTGAAATGCGCCGAAGGAATATTAAGCAGAGTAAAAACCGTGACAGTAGCCGATATAGCCGAACGTATTCTATCTGCAATATTAGACGAGTCAAGCTCCGAAATAGTTCAATCCCACCTCGAAAGCAAGGGCATTGAGTTCAAACTTGCGTGCGCGCTCACACCTAACGAACTGTCAAATTATGACATCATAGTAGTGGCGGCAGGTGTCCGTCCCAACATCGCACTTTTAGAAGGCATAGCCGATATTGACAAAGGCATTATAGTCAACACAAAATCCGAAACTTCCGCAAAGGGCATCTATGCGGCAGGCGACTGCACACAATCAGTTGACGTATCAACAGGTGAGAGCAAAATCATGGCGTTGCTCCCAAACGCATATATGCAGGGCGAAACTGCCGGAATAAACATGGCTGGCGGCAACGCAACCACGGAGGAGACAATCCCAATGAATGCAGTCGGGCTGTGTGGGCTTCACATAATTACAGCCGGCAATTACACGGGCGAAGTTTCCAATGTGGGGAACAACCGTTTTTATTGCAACGATACTCAGCTTAACGGCTATATTTTAATCGGCGACATAAAACAAGCAGGAGTATACACAAATCTTATCCGCAAGAAAAGAGCTTTGAGTGATAAGCAGGAGGTGCTCAAGTATGAAAGTAAAATCGTATAAATGGGGAAGGCATACTTTCAAAGTGCATTTGTGCAGAAAGGGGACATCTGAAAATATGAAAGCGAAAGGGCTTGACTTCAAACAGTTGAACGAACAAATCCGCGCTTGTGTTCGCGTGGGCAATAAAAATATAAAGATTGACGATTGCTGTGGGCAACGGTTTATTTGCAGCGGATTTTCCGCTGAAACGCCAACGCAAATCACAATCAACGGCACACCCGGCAACGCACTCGGCGCATACTTAGACGGCGGTTGCACTATTACCGTCAACGGCAATGCGCAAGATGCAGTCGGCGACACAATGAACGACGGCAAAATCATAATCCACGGCAACGCAGGTGACGCGCTCGGCTACTCTATGCGTGGCGGCAGTATATTTGTGAAAGGTGATGCAGGTTACAGGGCAGGCGTTCACGCAAAAGAGTATAAAGACAAAAAGCCCGTAATAGTAATCGGCGGCAAAGTCGGCAGTTTCTTAGGCGAATACTTAGCTGGTGGACTGCTTATTGCGTTAGGGAGTGTCGGCGGCTTTACGGGAACAGGTATGCACGGCGGCAAAATTTATATCCGCACAAGCGAACCCCCAAAAAATCTCTCAGCGCAGGTTATAGCAACAATTGCCGAAAATTTAGATGAAATACGCCCATATATAGTTGAATTCGCCAAACATTTCGGGGCAAACGCTCAAGAAATTCTGAAAGCCCAATTTTATGTACTCAAACCTAACGCAAAAAATCCATACAAGCAGTTGTATGTCATGAATTAAGAGATATTAGGAGTATATTATGTGTGCAATTTTCGGCGTAAGTCTATCAAGTCAACAGGCAGTCGGCATGAGTTATAACGGGCTTCTCGCCTTGCAACACCGTGGGCAAGAAGGGGCAGGAATTGCTGTAGTCAACAATAACAACATTCATTTTCATAAAGGGATTGGGTTGATGAGTGAGGTTTTCAGCGCGAATGTGCTTGAAACTATGCCAAAGGGAAACGTGGCAATAGGGCACACCCGATACTCAACAACAGGCGGCAATAAACGAAACAACATGGGGCCGTTCGTCACCGAATATCTTACAGGGCGAATAGCCACCGCACACAACGGCAACATCACCAACGCAAAAGAATTGCGTGAACAGTTAGAAGGTTTAGGGCTTAAATTCAGTGCGACAAGCGACAGCGAAGTTATTTCATCACTGATTGCCTACTGTATCATCAACGAAAAAAACACCATATCGGGAATAGTAAAAGCGGCAGAACAACTAAAAGGGGCGTTTTCACTGATTATAGCGAGCGGCAAGAATAAACTCGTAGCCGTGCGCGACCCCTACGGGTTCAGACCGTTGTGTTTAGGGAAAAACGAGTTGGGTTACACCATAGCCTCCGAAAGTTGCGCATTGGACTCGTGCGGCTTTACATTTGAACGTGACGTTAAACCGGGTGAAATAGTTGTTATAGAAAACGGCGAAATAACCTACAGCGAAGTAAAATTATTAAAGCCGGACAATCCGACAACTACAGGGGGTTTATGCATATTTGAATATGTCTACTTTGCGCGCCCCGATTCTGTGATAGACGGGCTTTCGGTATACGAGGCGCGAATGAACATGGGGGCGGCACTTGCAAAAGAATTTCCTGTAGATGCCGACATAGTCTGCGGCGTTCCCGATTCGGGCTTAGATGCGGCAAACGGCTATTGCTTAGAGAGCGGTATTCCATTTGTGTCGGGATTTGTCAAAAATCGCTATATCGGGCGCAGTTTCATCTACCCCGACCAAACTCAACGTGACAGCGCGGTGCGGCTTAAACTAAACCCATTAGCGGCAAGCATTAAAGGAAAACGCATTATACTCGTGGATGACTCGATTGTGCGCGGAACAACAAGCGAAAAAATAGTCAGAAGCTTGAAAAATGCAGGCGCAACCAAAGTCCACATGCGGGTATCATCGCCGCCGTTTCGCCACACCTGCCATTACGGAACAGACATTGACAATGCAGAAAACCTAATAGCCAACAAGATGAGCGCGGACGAAATCTGCAAAAAAATCGGGGCAGATAGTTTAGGATATATCAGCATAGATGCCCTTAAAAAATCATGCAGTAAATGCAGTTTGAAATTTTGCACTGCCTGCTTCACCGGGAATAACTGTGCAAGAAATAGAAAAGATGTTTTTGAGAGTTATATATAGAAGGGGGTAAATTATGAATAACACAGCATACTTAACATTGCAGAATGGTGTAGTTTTCAAAGGCAAATCGTTTGGCGCAAGCGGTGAAGTCACCGGGGAAATTGTTTTCACCACCGGTATGACCGGCTATTTGGAAACGCTTACCGACCCCAGTTATTACGGGCAAATCATACTACAGACTTTCCCGTTAATCGGTAACTACGGGGTAATTCCCGCCGATTTCGAGAGTGAAACAATCAGCGCGGCGGCATATATCGTAAAGAATCCGTGTCAAAATCCCTCTAATTTCAGAAGCGAGGGGGAGCTTGACACTTTTTTGCGCGAACGTGGCATAGTTGCTCTCTACGACATTGACACAAGAGCATTAACAAAAATCATACGTCAAAACGGCGTAATGAACGGCAAAATCAGCGCAGAGCCATTACAAACCGATTCGCCCACCTTCTCCGATATAAAAAATTACAGCGTAGAAAATGCCATAGCCGCCGTGTCTTGTCGCAAAATAACCAAACTAAGCGAGGGTGAGCGCAAAATCGCACTGTTAGACTTCGGCGCGAAAAAGGGTATAGCGGAATGTCTTACCAAACGCAATTGCCGTAGTTATGAGGTGTGGACATTCCCCCATAACACTTCGGCAGCTCAAATCCTGCAACTCAATCCTCACGGAATAATGTTAAGCAACGGCCCCGGTGACCCGGCAGAAGCGGCAAATATACCAATCATCAACACAGTGCGAGAACTCATGGAAAGCAAAATCCCCTGTTTCGGCATTTGCTTGGGGCATCAACTCATGGCAATGTCACAAGGCTATAAAACCCGCAAGCTTAAATTCGGGCATAGGGGCGCAAACCAACCCGTAAAAGACACTTCAACAGGGCGAGTATACATCACAAGCCAAAATCACGGCTATGAAGTAATTGCCCCCCACAGTTGGCTAAACAACGTCAACGACGGGACATGTGAAGGGCTTGATTATCCCAACGGCTCATTCTCAGTGCAATTCCACCCCGAGGCTAAGGGCGGGCCGCTTGACACAGAGTTTTTGTTTAATAAATTTTTAGAAAGGGTGAACAATTATGCCGTTAAATAAAGCCATTAAAAAAGTGCTTGTAATAGGTTCAGGGCCGATTGTAATCGGGCAAGCCGCCGAATTCGACTATGCCGGAACGCAAGCTTGCCGTGTGTTACGAGAAGACAATATCGAAATAGTCCTGCTCAACAGCAACCCTGCAACGATTATGACCGACAAAAATATTGCCGACAAAATCTACATCGAACCATTAACCCTAACTACAGTCAAGCGAATTATCGAAAAAGAACGCCCCGACAGCATTTTATCGGGATTAGGCGGACAAACAGGGCTTACGTTGTGTATGCAATTAGCAAAAGACGGTTTCTTAGACAAGATGGGTGTGCAATTACTCGGCTCTTCCCCCGAAACAATTGACAAAGCAGAAGACAGGCAGATTTTCAAAGAAACCATGCAGAAAATCGGGCAACCCGTCATTCCGTCCGGTATAGCCTCTGACATCGACACAGCCGTTAAAATAGCGGAAGAAATAGGCTACTCGGTAGTCGTGCGCCCGGCGTTTACCTTAGGCGGCAGTGGCGGCGGCATTGCCGATAACGAAACGCAATTGCGAAAAATAGCCTCAAACGGGCTGAAACTCTCGCCAATCACACAAGTGATGATTGAAAAGTCAATCAAGGGGTGGAAAGAAATTGAATTTGAAGTCATGCGTGACCGTGTCGGCAACGTAATAATCGTCTGCTCTATGGAAAACTTCGACCCTGTAGGAGTTCATACAGGTGACAGTATTGTCATTGCGCCGACCGTCACGCTTGCAGATAGAGAATACCAGATGTTGCGAACCGCATCAATTGAAATAGTCAAGGCGCTTGGGGTGGAAGGCGGCTGTAACTGCCAACTCGCGCTCAATCCGCACAGCTTCGAGTATGCGGTGATTGAGGTAAATCCGCGCGTATCACGCTCCTCCGCATTAGCAAGCAAAGCAACAGGTTATCCCATCGCTAAAGTCGCAACTAAAATAGCAATAGGCTACTCGTTAGACGAAATTATAAACGCAGTTACACAAACGACACGGGCATCATTTGAACCGACACTTGATTATGTCGCCGTAAAGTTACCCAAATGGCCTTTCGATAAATTCGTATACGCACAAAAAGAATTAGGCACACAAATGAAAGCAACAGGCGAAGTCATGGCAATTGCCGATAATTTTGAGGATGCACTGCTCAAAGCAGTCAGGGGAGCGGAACTCGGCTTACACACTCTCGACCTGCCGCGCTTGTCCGACAAATCAGTTCCACAAATCCGTGAGCTACTCGACAGAGTAACCGACCAACGCCTTTTCGTACTCTACGAAGCACTCAAACGCGGAATAAGCGTTGAGCAATTACACGACATTACTAAAGTAGACCGCTGGTTCTTACACGCGCTGAAAAACATCAAAGACAGAAGTCAATTGCCAATCTCAAACCGCCAACTGTTCAAAATGGTTGACACCTGCGGCGGCGAGTTTGAGGCAAAAACCCCCTATTTTTACAGCATTAACAACGGCATGGAAAACGAGGCATTACCGTTTATCGAACAATCACAAAAATCGCAAAAACAACGTGTAGTCGTTTTGGGAAGTGGCCCTATACGAATCGGCCAAGGCATTGAATTTGACTATGCCTGTGTGCATTGCGTATGGACACTTCGCAAAATGGGCTACGAAACAATAGTAATCAACAACAATCCCGAAACCGTTTCGACTGATTTTGACACCGCCGACAGACTGTATTTCGAGCCTCTTTGCATTGATGATGTAATGAGTGTGATTGAAATAGAAAAGCCAATCGGAGTAATTGTCTCTTTTGGCGGCGGCACTGCCGTAAAATTAGCCAATAAACTGCACGAACGCGGTGTCAATATAATAGGAACATCTGCTGACAGCATCGACATTTGCGAGGATAGAGAACGGTTTGACACACTGTTAGAAAGACTTGAAATAAAACGCCCTCAAGGTAGTTGTGTAATGTCAACAGCGCAAGCAATCAACGCCGCTGAAAAGCTCGGCTACCCGGTATTACTACGTCCATCATACGTATTAGGCGGGCAAAACATGGTTATAGCGTTTAACGAAAACGACATACGAGAGTATATGGGAATTATTTTAAACACAACACAAGATAACCCAATTTTAATTGACAAATACCTCAGCGGCTTAGAAATTGAAGTTGATGCAATCTGTGACGGCGCAAAGAACGGCGGAATACTCATTCCCGGAATAATGGAACATATTGAGCGAACAGGGATTCACTCAGGCGACAGCATAGCCGTTTACCCTACAAGCAGTATAAGTCCTGCCGTCAAACAGAATTTATTCGACATAACAAAAAAAATCTGTATGGCGTTGAACGTGCGCGGTCTTGTTAATATCCAGTACGTTTTATATCAAGACGAAATCTATGTAATAGAAGTCAATCCGCGTGCATCGCGTACAGTCCCGTACATCAGCAAAGTCACAGGAATACCCATGTGCGAACTCGCCACAAAGGTAAGTATCGGCGAAAAATTAAGCGATTTAGGCTATGCAAGCGGAATTGCAAAAACACCGCCGTACACCGCCGTAAAAGTCCCTGTGTTCAGTTTCGAGAAGTTAGCAGGGCTTGACACCCACTTAGGCCCGGAAATGAAATCAACAGGCGAGGTATTGGGAATCGGCAAAACCTCCGCTGAAGCACTCTTCAAAGGATTAGTCGCAGCAGGCTACAAAATGAACAAGTCGGGCGCGGTGCTCATCACAGTCCGCGACAGCGATAAAGCCGAAATCACAAAAATCACCGAAAAGTTAGTCAAGTGTGGGTTTTCTCTATACGCAACAAAAGGAACCGCCGACTTTTTAACTAAATCGGGGTTTAAAGTAAAAACTGTCGAGAAAATCAGTGACTGTGCCGATAACAATACAGCAACGCTGTTAGAGAGCAAGAAAGTAAACTACATCATCTCAACTTCAGAAAAAGGGCGCGACCCCGCATTCGACGATGTAAAAATTCGCCGCAAAGCCTGCAAACTCGGAATCCCCTGCCTAACATCAATCGACACAGCAAACGCATTAGCAGACAGCCTGTTATCGGGCTTTGACGAGTTCAATACAGAGCTTATAGACATTAATACATTGCAACATTTTTGAAAAATCGTGAAAAATTAAAAAAATAGCACAAAACCCCTTGCACTTCAAAAATATTTGTGCTATAATGTATGGGTGAGTGACTGTAAAATAATAAACTGGTGGAGCTCAAAGTTTGAAAACAAATCTACAAAAACGGGGAAAACGAAACTTTTCATTTCTCGTTGGTGCGAGGGGGCATGTTGAAAAAAATGACGCATACTTGCACCATGAACACCCGTATAGGCGAAATTAGGCTCTCTGCCGTAGAAAACGAACTCACGGGGCTGTGGTTTACAGGGCAAAAACATTATCCCAAACAAATTGCTCTATGGGAAAATAACCCAAATCTTCCTGTTTTCGCCACGCTTCGTGAATGGCTTGCGAAATATTTTGAAGGCGAATATTTTAAGCAAAAAATCAAACTTCGCCCTGCCGGAACAGATTTTCAAAAATCAGTTTGGAACAGTTTGCTTGAAATTCCGGTTGGGCAGATTGTCACATACGGGGAGATTGCCAATCGAATTAATTGCAAATCAGCAAGAGCGGTCGGCGGTGCCGTTGGGCGTAATCCCATATCTATATTAATCCCATGTCATAGAGTTGTCGGCGCGAACGGCAATATAACAGGCTATGCGGGCGGGATTGACAAAAAAAGAGCGTTGCTTAAAATTGAGCGAAGTATGAGTCACTTTGAAGTATAAAATAATATGCGCCCGTGGTGAAATTGGCAAACACGCACGGTTCAGGTCCGTGTGGAAGTGATTCCTTGGAGGTTCAAGTCCTCTCGGGCGCAGATATAGCAACTTGATGTTTTATAAACTATGTGATATAATATACACATGTTTTTTGTCGTTTTTTTTGAAAAACGCTTGAAAATTTTTCTGAATTATGTTACGATTAAGAAAAAGTAGGTAAAGTGTGGTGAGTGAAGTTTGAAAATATACATGGATAACTGCTGTTACGGCAGACCATTTGACGACCAAACGCAAATAAAGGTTAGACTTGAAGCGACTGCAAAAATGTATATTCAATCGCTCGTTAGATTCAAAAGCCTTGTTTTGTATTCCTCGTTTATGCTCTCGCATGAAATAGATAAATGCCCTGTAAAAGAAACAAAAGACTATATCTCACAATTTGTAAAAGAATTTTCGTCCTTTCACGTTAGCGAAGGCAAAAACAGCGAGGTTGCGTTACTCGCAGACGAAATTATGAAAACCGGCGTAAAATACAAAGATGCTATTCACTTAGCTTGTTCGATGATTGCAGGGTGTGATTATATGATTACGACTGACAAGCGCGTTTTAAAATACAAAACAGACAGAATAAAAATTGTGAATCCAATCGAATTTGTAAAGATATGGGAGGAAAGCCATGACTAATAATGTGCAGACTTCTGCTATTATGAGCGCGGGAATGAGGGTTTTGCGTGAAACACTCGGATTGATAGAAGCTGAAATTTTTATAACAACCATTAAACAAGACTGCTTTGACTATACCGAATGGCGGCGCGATAATCTTTTTGAGAACATGAATCTTGAACAATTAGTGCATGAAGCCGCCGAATTTGAACGCTTGCACCCCGAAACTATCCCGCCAAACGCAACTATTATTTAAACCCCCCCAAAGAAAGGAATAAAACAATGAAAAAATTATTATCAATCATCTTAACACTAAGCCTACTAACAGGCTTAACCCCGGCTTTAACCCTAACCGCAGGGGCAGCAGACGGCACCGGCTGGACGTTAGACCCCAACGGCACACTCACAATCTTCGACAACGATGGCATGGCAGACTGGCTCGCCAACGGCAGACTCACTTCCGGCAACATAGAAGCGGTTATCACTGTTTTTCTTGAAGATGATGTGACATACATCGGCGAACAAGCGTTTATGAACTGCGTGAATTTAATTGACATCAGTAGCAGTAGTAGAAACATTCATGCCGGCGTGACGACTATAGGAGACATGGCGTTTCTCGGCTGTGAAAGTCTTGAAGTCATCTTCGTTGATGACAATAACCCGAATTATGAAGATGAGAGCGGCGTGTTGTTCGATAAAGGCATGAACACCCTTTTAGTCTATCCGGAGGGGAAAGTAGAACCTGAATATCAGGTCCCCTTTGGCGTGACGACTATAGGCTATTTGGCGTTTGCTGCTTCTAAGTTGGCTGAAATAAGGATTTCCGAAAGTGTTACAGAAATAGGAAACAACGCTTTTATAAACTCCAAGGCCCTGACAAGCGTGGTGTTTTATCCCCCCATGGGTGGTGAACCCGGCGGCGTTGAAACTATAGGCGACTATGCTTTCTACGGTTGTATAAGTCTTGAAGAAATAACAATCCCTTACACTGTTAAAACCATAGGCGATTATGCCTTTACCGAATGTGAAAAGTTAGCAAACGTGACAATCGGCGATGGCGTGACAAATATAGGCAACTTGGCATTTGCCGATTGCTCTTTAGAAAACATAGTTTTTGAGGGCTCTACTCCACCGACAACGTTCGGCTCTAATGTCTTTCTCGGGGCATCACGGGCGAGTGGGGCTAAAGTTATTGTCCCTGTGAGTGGGTTCGCGAATTATAAGGGCTTAGACCCTTATCCGTTTGGCGATATTCCTATTGCGATTGGGGGTAACGGCTGGTCGTTAGACGGCGATGGCTTACTTACTATAGAAACCGATGTGGGGATGACAGGTTGGGGACTTCAAAGGGGAGTGAACACCGAACTCGTTCCTTTAGTTAAAACGGCTGTTATTAAAGAGGGTGTGACTTCTATAACCGAGGCTTCTTTTAATTCTTGTGTAAACTTAGATGCCATTACTATTCCCGACACTGTTACCCTTATAGACAGGCTTACTTTTTATGAGTGTACGAAATTAACGAGTATAGCCCTGCCCGATGGCTTAATAACTATCGAAGTCTCCGCGTTTGAAAAATCAGCGTTAACGAGTGTGGTTATTCCCGACAACGTGACAACGGTAGGTAGTCAGGCGTTTGCCGATTGCGTGGATTTAGAAAGCGTCTCGTTCGGTGCCGCCGTTAATCATATCGGTTCTTCTGCGTTTGTGAGGAACGAGAAATTAACAACGCTAACTTTCAAAAACCCAACACCGCCCACGTTTGACCAGCTTACTTTTGCCGGGATTGGCGCAGACGTAAAAGTGCATGTGCCGGTTTATTCGCTCGCGGCATATACAGCCGCTTTTGCTGTGCACTACCCCACTTTCGAGATTATAGAAGGCAATTTTGCCGAGGGTGACGGCTGGACGTTAAACGGCGAAGGCTTACTCACTATAGAACCCCAACTCGGCATGGCAAACTGGACTACCCACAGACGCAATTCTTCCGGTTCAAGAGAGTTGGTTACTGAAGTTGAAATTAAAAACGGCGTGCATAGTATAATCCAACAAGCATTTGCCGACTGCATTAATCTAATTGAGGTAAATATACCTGAGAGTGCGACTGACATTGATTCAACCGCCTTTAATGGGACGAGTGCTTTGCGAGAAATAAATGTTTCAAGCAGTAATGCGGCATATAGCGACATAGACGGCGTGCTCTTCTCTAAAGGCTATTTACAATCACTCTTATTATATCCGAGCGGCAGGCAGGAAGAAGAATACGCAATCCCTGCCGGTAGCCTGCAGATAAATACGTTAGCGTTTGCTGATTCGCAAAACTTGAAAAAGGTGAATATTCACGACAACGTGGAGGCTGTCTATCCTACCGCATTTATAAGAGCAATAAGCTTAACAGACATCAAAGTTTCAGAGGATAATCCGAATTACAGCGACATAGATGGCGTGCTGTTCAATAAAGAAAAAACAATTCTTTTTCACTATCCCGGCGGCAGGCAAGGTGATTATTTAGTCCCCGACGGTGTGTTAACTATACACACCAGCGCGTTTGATGCTTGCGTAGGATTGACAAAGGTAATATTACCCGACAGTGTGCAATTGATAAGTGATAATGCGTTTAGAGATTGCATCGGTTTGACAACACTAACTTTCATAGGCGCGACACCGCCCGATTTCGGCAATTTTGTCTTCAGCGGCGTTTCGTCAAGTGGCACTGCCTATGTCCCGTTTTCGTCGAAAGCGGAGTATTTAGAGATTAGCGCGCTTGAAATTTTTAACATTGTGGGCGTTGTCGCGGGTAGTGGTTGGTCGTTCTCTGACGATGAAGGCAAACTTATTATAGACAACGATGCCGGCATGAACGACTGGATAGCTAACGGTAGAGTCATTCCAAACATATTAGAAGAAATAAAAATAGTTGAAATTAAAAACGGTGTGACATTTATAAACGAGGCGGCGTTTTACAATTGTGTAAATTTAGCAAGCGTGAACATACCGACAAGCGTTATGGGGATTGACAATTATGCGTTTCACAACACGAAATTATTTAACAAATACGCTGACTGGGTGGTCTATGTAGACGATTGGGTGGTTGGCCATAAGGGAGTGCTGCACAGAAATATAACATTGCGAAATGGCACCCGCGGAATTGCCACCGATGCTTTTGCAGGGATGACAAATTTAACCAAAATCTCTTTTAAAGATGCAACGCCGCCCATTTTTGGGAGTAATGTCTTTGGCTCGGTCCCGTCAAGTATGCTGGTTTTTGTTCCGTTGGGGGCGAAAGCGGCGTATGAAGCGGTTGAAGCGTTAGAAGGTTTCACGATTGTGGAAGGAGACTTCGGCGGCAACGGCTGGGAGTTGTTATATGATGACGGCAAACTTGTTATATACAGAGACATCGGCATGGAAGACTGGGCAGCTAACGGCATGACGTCTTCAGGCAACAGACTATCAGTGAAAACAGTTGAAATCAAAGAAGGCGTGACTGAAATAGCACAGCAAGCATTTCACAATTGCACAAATTTGACAAGCGTGATTATTCCCGACAGTGTGACTGTTATAAGCCTTGGCGCGTTTGCACAGTGCAGTGCATTAACAAGCATAAGCTTGCCCGAGGGGTTGGAGAGCATAGGTGAACAGGCGTTTGTACAGGCAGGATTAACCGAAATCACAATCCCCGACAGCGTGATGAGTATAGGCAGTGATGCGTTTTCTGATTGCCATAGCTTAACAAGCGCGAAACTCCCAAATAACCCCACGTTCACTATCATAGAATCTTCTATATTCCGCTCATGTACTAAATTAAGCGAAATAATAATCCCTAACAACGTGATATTTATAAGAAGTTTGGCATTTGCAGGTACAGCATTAACCGAAATCACAATCCCCGACAGCGTGGCGGTCATAGAAGGTAGCGCATTTTCATCTTGCGTGAACTTAACAAGCATAAACTTTGAAAGAAGAACAACCTTCACAATGGAAGACTCTGTTTTCCATTATGTCCCACGAGAAGGCGCGATTGTGACCGTGCCATCCGGCACAAAGGCCCAGTATGAGGGACACCCGGCTTTAACAGGCTTTGCAATTATAGAACGCGTTGCTCAAGGTGAGGGCTGGGTGTTATACGAAAACGGCAAACTTGTTATAGACAACGACTTAGGGTTAGAAAACTGGCTTGATTATGTTCGGAGTGGAAATCCCGCCATAAGAAGCACGGTTCTCGCGATTGAATTTAAAGACGATGTGACGAATATACCCGACCAAGCATTTGATGGTTATGGAAATTTGTTGGAAATAATAGTGGCTGAAGACAATCCAAATTATAAAAGCATAGATGGCGTGGTATTTAACAAAAACGCAAACACACTTCTAATCTATCCGCCCGGAAGAGCAGGAACTTATAAAATCCCCGATAGCGTGCTAACGGTCGGCATGAATGCGTTTATCGGTTGCGAGAATATTACCGCCGTGATAATCCCCGAGGGTGTCACGACTATAGAAAGTGCTGCGTTTTTAAACTGCATAAATTTAGAAAGCGTGAATATCCCGACAAGCGTTACAACGCTTGAAGCCGGTGCGTTTTTAAACACAAAGTTATATAACGAACACCCTGACGGGGTAATCGTTTATATAGACAATTGGGCGGTGGGCTATAAGGGCAATATGCCTGCGAACACAGTGTTAACAATAAAACCGGGCACCCGCGCGATTGCCGACAGAGCTTTTCAGTATAAACCAAATCTAACCGCAATAGTCATTCCCGACAGCGTGACAATGATAGGTGATAGGGCGTTTCTGGATTGCGTTAGATTGAAAACCATAGTCTTTAAAAGCGCGACACCGCCCATTTTTGGGAATGTCTTTGGCTACGTGCCGTCAGAAGCGACGATTTATGTCCCCGTGGGGGCAAAGGCAGCGTATGAAGCCGTTGAAGCGTTAGAAGGCTTAACAATTGTCGAAGGCGAACCGTTTTTCCCCTGCAGTAACCACTGCAAAGGCGAAGGCAAATGCGACGAGCCGTGTATTCTATACGGCGACTGCAACCAAGACGGCAAAATTAATATCGCTGATTTGACTTATTTGAAGTACGCGATTGTAAAGCAACTGCCCCCAACACCGGAATGCTTCATAGCAGGGGATAGCACTATCGGGGCTGAGGATATCGGGCGGCTTAGGAATTATTTGACGAGAAAATCAGATGAGCTGTGACGAACAATTGACAATGTACAATATTATAGTAGGGGACGGGCTTGCCCGTCCCGAAATTTGAGAAAATATTGACACACCCTTTAAAATATGCTATACTATACAAAAAGAAGTGATTAAAATAAACGAAAAAGAACAAAACACAAACCATGACGGCGGATATAAGACGATTTTATCAATCAAGGAGAACTTCCTGCATTTTCTCAATAAATACATTGAAAAACCGTGGACAAAAAACATATCCCTCGACGACATGGAGAAAATCGAAAAAAGTTTCATCACCCCCGAATTTAAGCATATCGACTCAGACATAATATACAAAACGCGATTTAACGGCTCCGACATGTATTTCTATGTCCTGCTCGAATTACAGTCCACAGTTGACTT
>Ga0099364_10001364_pt1 | contig 40481 bp, 30 predicted proteins | sample TergutTh196P3_FD_73070 | JGI IMG/M metagenome (GOLD analysis project Ga0099364, IMG submission 73070) | Microcerotermes parvus P3 segment gut microbial communities from Pointe-Noire, Republic of the Congo - Th196 P3 | ecosystem: Host-associated > Arthropoda: Insects > Digestive system > Gut ...
CCTTTGTAAGAACCATTCTTGACGTAGCTCACGCTACCGCAGTGGGTGCATTGCATACGATTCCTCCTCATTCAGATTAAACAGATATATAACATAATACCACAATCAATATAAAGTGAGCAATCCTCTTTTAAAAGGGGGTGGCGCGTTGCGCCGGGGGTTTGCCGGATAGCTCTCGTAGATAAAGGGGCATCGAATGTGTATAGCGCTCGTTGCTGAACAAATGTCCTTCTATTTGCACGAGCTGCTATAACGAGACGGTCAGGGCGTACACTTTATTCCCCTCTCCCGCTTGTGGCATCAAAGCAAGTGGGATAAGGGATGGGGGAGAGGGTTCGTAAAATGCGCTCACTTTGATCGAAAACGCTCTGCTCAAGCCAACGCGCCGGAAAGGGCGGTCAAAAACCTGTCATTCTCCTCCGCCGTGCCGATGGTGACGCGCAACCAGCGCGACCAGTCCGGCATGGCATAGCCCGCCAGCGGACGCACAATCACACCAGCTTGCAGCAATCTCTGGTTAACCGCCGCGCCGTCATTCACCCGAAAAGTCACAAAATTGCCGCGTGAGGGAATGTACTCCAGCCCCAGACGCGAAAATCCGGCGGTCACGTCACGCATTCCCTGTTTGTTCAGGATAAAGCTCCGTTCCACAAACTCCTGATCGGAAAGCGCGGCCTCCGCCGCAGCAAGCGCCAGATTGTTGCAATTGAAAGGCTGGCGAACCCGATTCATAAGCTCGGCGACCTGCTCCCGGGCAACGCCATAACCGATCCGAAACCCCGCCAGCCCGTAAATCTTGGAAAAAGTACGGCACACGATGAGATTGGGAAATTCGGCAAGCCAGCTTATCGCGTCATAAGAATCTTCCGGGGCAAGATATTCGCCGTAAGCCTCATCCAGCACCACCGCCACATGGTCCGGGACTTGCGCCAGAAAGGCGCGCAGACTATCGGCAGGCAAAAAAGTGCCGGTCGGATTGTTGGGATTGGCAATCCAAAGCACGGAAGTATCAGGACGAATCGCCGCCAGCATGGCGTCAAGGTCATGTCCATAATTATACGCAGGCGCGACAATGCCCTCCGCGCCCACGGAAAGAGTAGCCAACGGATAAACCACAAATGTGTATTGCGAATAAACGGAAGAGCGCCCGCTATCCAGATACACCCGCGCGATTATGTCCAGCACGTCATTGGAGCCGTTGCCAAGCACAATCTGTCCCGCCGCCACGCCATGCCGCTTTGCCAACGCCATGGTCAGATCATGGGGATCGGGATAACGCTCCGCATGCAGCAAAGCCGCCTCTGCCGCAGCTCTGGCCTTGGGGCTTGCACCCAGTGGATTTTCATTGGAAGCGAGTTTGACGATGTTCTCCACTGGCATTCCCAACTCACGCGCCAGTTGGGTAATGGGCTTGCCCGGCTGATAAGGGGAAATGGCATGGATGCGGGAAAGCGATTGTAATGTCATGATTCAACAGCCTCGAAAAAGTTAATAAACCGCCGCTGGGTAAGAACCCAGAATTTTCAGATAGGCGGCGCGACCGGCAAGCTGTTTCAGGGCGGAAGCCACATGCGCCGCATTTTTGTGCCCTTCCACATCCACATGATAAACGTATTCCCACAATCCCTGCCGCACCGGTCTCGATTCCAGCCGGGTCATCGAGACTCCTTCTGTCGCAAAAGGCTCCAAAAGCCCGTGCAGGGAGCCGGAGATGTTGGGGCCGGACATGATGAGCGAAGTCTTGTCCTGCCCTGATTCGCCAGCGTCATGTCTGCCCAGCACCACGAAGCGGGTTGTATTATTGGGATCGTCCTCAATGGCGGCGCAAAGACACGGCAGCCGGTAATGCTCGCCGGCAGCCTGACCGGCAATGGCAGCGGCTTCCTGGTCGGCAGCAGCCATTTCCGCAGCCAGCGCGTTACTGGAAACCGAAATACGCTCGGCGTTTTGCAGGTTCTGGTTCAGCCATTCATGGCATTGCGCCAATGATTGCGCGTGGGAATAAACCTTTTTTATGTCTTGCAGATTGTCCGCCCTGGAAAGTAAATTCTGGTGGATGCGGACAATCACCTCGCCGCAGATTTTGAGCGAAGTCTGCAATAGCAAATCCAGAGTGCGCCCCACCGCTCCTTCCGTGGAATTTTCCAGCGGGACAATCGCATACTCGGCATGTCCGGCCTCCGCCGCCCGGAATACGTCGTCAATGGAAATCGCGGGCATAAGCCTTGCCGCATGACCGAACTGCTTGACGGCGGCAGCTTCGGAAAACGTCCCGGCAGGGCCTAAGAACACTACCCGTATCGCTTCTTCCAGGGACAGACAGGCGGACATCACTTCGCGGAAAAAGAAGGTCACGCTTTCATCCGGCAAAGGCCCCTTGTTCAAAGCCTGCAAGCGGCGCAGCACCCCCGCCTCGCGCTCAGGCCGATAGCCATGCCCTTCGTCATTGTCCTTGCCTCGCGCCTTGACTTCCCCGATCTTTCTGGCGCGGCAGGCGCGGCGATTCAAAATTTCCAGCAATTGTTCGTCAAGCGCGTCAATCTCCCGACGCAAGCCGGAAAGTTCCTGTTGCAAATTCTGGCTCATAATCCTTATGCCTAAAAATTGTGGCAAAACGGCAGGAATATTACCCCTGCCTTGCGCCCCCGCCTAGTCTATCGGCACGGCAGAAGGCGCGTAAATCTTGAACAAGCCATTAATGATAACAGCCAATCCGCTTTTCGGGGATAGTTCGCTTACGCAAATGATCGGGCTTCGCCGCAAGCGGCATCAAAGCGAGTAGTGTTAAGCGATCAGGAGAGGACTAAAGCGTTTTCGATTCGAGTACTAGAGCGGTTTTGATTTGATCCTGTACAGCAGATATGGATTTTTGCTGGATTCCCGCCTTCGCGGGAATGACGAATGGAAACTTTGGAACAGTGGGAGCAGCAGGCGCGCTGCCACAGCGGAGAAAACATGACCACATTTCTGACGTCATTCCCGCGAAGGCGGGAATCCAGAATGGATGTATCCGCTTAAACCGAAGCAGCTCTAACGCTTTTTCTCCAAACGCACAGCAATCGCGGCGCGGTTAGCGCGTTTTCGGTTCTTTTACATACCCTCTCCCTGCCTTCGTCCACACTCTCCCACTCGCGGCGCAGCCACAAGCGGGAGAAGGGAGCGACAATTACGGGAGTTGTTATAATCCGCCTGCTTGTTCGTATCGGATGCACATCTTGTCCCGTATCTTCCCTCGTGTCCTCGCGGTTTTTTTGTCCGTCGCGCCGGGTTTTCTGTTTGCCGATTCCCTTGTGGAGCGGGAAATTCCGGCGGCGTTCGTTCTGCCCCGAACCATTGATCTGACCGCGCCCGCGCCTGATTTATGGGCGCGTATCCGTAACGGGTTTGCCATGCCGGACTTGCAGCATGATCTGGTCTGGCATCATCAGCAGCAATATCAGACGCGCCCGCTTCATCTGCGCCGGGTAGTCGAGCGTAGCCGCCCCTATCTGTATTACGTGGTCGAGATGCTGGAAGCGCGGGGAATGCCGATGGAAATCGCGCTTTTGCCGATGCTGGAAAGCGCCTATAACCCGTTTGCCCTCTCTCCGGCGGAGGCATCCGGCCTTTGGCAATTCATTCCTTCAACCGGACAGCGATTCGGTCTGGAGCAGAACTGGTGGCGCGACCAGCGGCGCGACGTGGTAGCCTCGACTCGCGCCGCGCTCGATTACCTGCAATTCGTCTATGAGATGCACGGCGATTGGCATCTTGCGCTTGCTTCCTACAACTGGGGCGAAGGGGCGGTAGGAAGAACGCTCGCCCGCAATCGCGCGAACATGGAGCCTGCCGATTATGTCAGCATCAACCTGCCGAGAGAAACTCGCCACTACGTACCCAAACTGCAAGCGTTGAAAAACATTTTCAGCGATCCGTGGCTGACTGCCGAGCTTGAATTGCCCAATCTCCCGAACCGCCCTTATTTTCGCACCCTGACCATTCATGCTCCGCTGGATATTGCGCTGGCGGCGCGGTTTGCGGGCATGAGTCCCGCCGATTTTTTCGCGCTGAATCCGGGATATAACCGCCCGATCATCCCGCCGTACAGCACTCTCGTTATTCCTGACGACCGGATGGAAGAATTTGCCAAATGGCTGCGGTATCATGAGCCTTTGAGCAGTTGGGGCGTCTATTCGCTGAAGAGAGGCGAAGGCTTGAGCGAGGTTGCCGCGCGCTTTGAAATCAATCTGGAAGACTTGAAACGGGTCAATGGCCTGACAGGCGAGGCCAAGCCCGCCCTTGCCCTCGTGCCGCTCAATGGAAAAACCGCTGGAGCGGGAGAACTCGACGACAAGGCATTTTCCCTGTTGGCGCGACAGAATTTCCGCTCTGTCGCGGCGCGAACTCATCAGGTGAAAAAAGGCGAAACCCTGGGGGGCATCGCCCGCCGCTATCAGGTTTCCATTGCCGAACTAAAGCGGATAAATCGTCTGCAAAGCTCCCGGATTCGCGCAGGTTCCCGCCTCGTAATTCGTGAACAACGCATTTCCGCCGCAGCCGGGCAGCATCCCGCCCTGTTTTCTCTTGCTCCTTTTCCGATTCCTTCCGATCAAATCAACATTCTGCCGGATGAAGAAGATATGGAAGAAGATGAAGCGGATGAGGCGGATGAAGTGGATTTGCCCTGACAAGCCTGCCGGACAAGGCCATGCCGCCGCCCCTTTCGCTTTATCTGCATTTTCCCTGGTGCGTCAAGAAGTGTCCCTATTGCGACTTCAATTCCCACGCCCTCCAGGGCAAGTTGCCGGAAAAAGCCTACATCGCGGCGATACTAAGAGATTTGGATTATGCGCTTGCCTGTGGCTTGTTTGCGGAGCGGGAGATCGGCAGCATTTTCATGGGCGGGGGGACGCCCAGCCTGTTTTCTACCGAATCTTTGCACGGCCTTCTTGGCATCATTCGTGAACGCCTGTCGCTGATGCAGGATGTGGAGATCACTCTGGAAGCCAACCCCGGAACCTTGCGGGAAAGTCTGGCGGAAAACAAGCTAATCGCTTTTCGTAGCGCAGGAGTCAACCGGCTTTCCATAGGCGTACAGAGTTTTGATTCCGCCGGTCTTCTCGCGCTGGGGCGCATCCACAATGGCAATGAGGCAAGAGAGGCGGCGCGACTGGCGGCGCGGCATTTTCCCCGCGTCAATCTCGATTTGATGTATGGCCTACCCGGACAGACTCTTTCCGGCGCATTGGAAGATATGGAAATTGCGCTTGCCGTCGGCGCTACCCACCTTTCCTGCTATCAGTTGGGGACTGAGCCGCATACCTTGTTTGCCAAAAGTCCGCCGCCTGATCTTCCAGACCCGGACCAGTGCGCCGACATGGGGGAAGCCATTGAGGCGCGACTTACCGAGGCGGGGTTTTTGCATTACGAAATATCCGCCTTTGCCCGTCCCGGTTTTGCCTGCCTTCATAACCTCAATTACTGGCAATTCGGCGATTATATTGGCCTGGGCGCGGGCGCGCACAGCAAGCTCTCCTTGCCTTCGGGCGTATTTCGCCAGACGCGCAAAAGGCAGCCGGAGGCTTATATGGCGGCTAAGGGCGAGGCGATGGAGACGGAAATCCGTGTTTCCGAGGCTGAATTGCCGTTTGAATTTCTGATGAATGCCTTGCGGCTGGTGGATGGCTTCTCGCCCCGGCTTTTTGTCGAGCGCACCGATCTGCCCTTGTCCGAAATCATGTCGCGTCTGGAAGAAGCCCAGGCGGACGGGCTGCTCATTATCACGCCGGAGCGTATTTTGCCCACCCGTGTCGGGAGACGCTTTCTCAATCGGCTCCTTCTGCGGTTTCTTCCGTAAAAGCGGCGCAAAAACAATATATTGGACATTGCTATTCAGTGAAAGTTCGTTATAATTGCATGATTTTCTTCGCCGCGATGCAATGCGGCTTTTCCGGGATGGGCTTCGTGCCCATTTTTTATTATGGATTTTGCTCATCTGCTTGAAAAAACGTTGAATGGCTTGGGCTACGAACTGGTTGATTGTCAGTTCGCAGCCCGTGGGCTTTTGCGCGTCCTGATTGACAAGCTGGACAAGGAAGGCGGGGTTGATGTGGAAGATTGCGCGGCGGCGTCGCGTCATCTGTCCCGTTTTCTGGAAGTCGAGCGGGTGGATTACGAGCGTCTGGAGGTTTCTTCTCCGGGGTTGGATCGTCCGCTCAAAAAAGCGGCTGATTTCGAGCGTTTTACCGGGGAGGAGGCGCGCATTTCCTTGCGGACTCCTGTTGCCGGACGGCAACGCAACTACAGGGGCCGGATTCTGGGACTGATTGATAATCAGGTGCGGCTCCTGACCGAAGCCGGTGAAGTCAGCGTGGATTTGGAAAACATCGAAAAAGCGCGTCTGGAACCGGATTTCCGGCAGAAGGAGGAGAACTGACAATGAATCGTGAAATGTTGCTGTTGGTAGATGCGCTGGCTCGCGAGAAAAGCGTGGCGCGGGATGTTGTCTTTAGCGCGCTGGAAATGGCGCTGGCGCAGGCGACGAAAAAGCGCGTTCATGACGAAGCGGATGTCGCGGTTACGATTGATCGCAAGACCGGCGAATATCAATCTTTTCGCCGTTGGCAGGTCGTATCTGACGAGGAATATGTAAACGAGTTCAACCAGACTCCTCTTTCCGAGGCGCAAAAGGACGATGCGGAGATCGAGATCGGCGATTATCTGGAAGAGGCGCTGGAGCCTATTGATTTTGGCCGTATCGGCGCGCAGGCGGCCAAGCAGGTCATCCTGCAAAAAATCCGCGACGCCGAGCGCGATCAGGTGCTGAACGATTTTCTGGAACGCAAGGAACGCATCGTTTCCGGCACGGTCAAAAGGGTCGAGCGCGGCAATGCCATCATCGAGGCGGGCAAGATCGAGGCTGTCCTTCCCCGCGATCAGATGATCCCCAAGGAAAACCTGCGTAACGGCGATCGGGTTAAAGCCTATCTGCTTCGCATTGACCGGAATGCTCGCGGGCCGCAAATCATCCTTTCCCGGATCATGCCGGAATTCGTCATTCGCCTTTTTGAACTGGAAGTGCCGGAAGTTGAAGATGGTTTGCTGGAATTGAAATCATGCGCGCGCGACCCAGGCATTCGCGCCAAAATTGCGGTTAAATCGAACGACGCTCGCGTCGACCCTATCGGCACATGTGTCGGAATGCGCGGCACCAGGGTCATGGCGGTACGAAAGGAAATCGCCGAAGAGCAGATTGACATTGTGCTCTGGGCTGCGGAGCCGGCGCAGTTTGTCATCAACGCCCTGGCTCCTGCGGAAGTCGCTTCCATCGTGGTGGACGAGGAAAAACACGCGATGGATGTGGTCGTTGAAGAAGCGAATCTGGCGACCGCCATCGGCAAGGGCGGGCAGAATGTGCGTCTGGCTTCCGAAGTCACCGGCTGGACGATCAATCTGATCACCAGGGAGGAGTCGGAAAAACGCTATGAGGCGGAAACAGCCGCGACCCGTCTTTTGTTCATGGAAAAGCTGGATATTGACGAGGAAATTGCCAATCTTTTGATTGAAGAAGGCTTTTCCACTCTGGAAGAAATCGCCTATGTGCCGCTTGCGGAAATGCTGGAAATCGATGGTCTGAATGAGGAGATTGTGGGCGAGCTTCGCAGTCGCGCCCGCGATGTGCTCCTGAACGCTGATATTGCCGCCGAAGAAAGGCTGGAAGAGGCGGACGAGGCGCTTCTTGCCCTTGAAGGCATGGACAGGGAACTGGCGGGCAAGTTGCTGGATGAGAACATCCGCACTCTGGATGAGCTTGCCGAACTGTCAGCCGACGAATTGATGAGTCTGTCCGGACTGGATGAAACCCGCGCAAAAGCCTTGATTCTGAAGGCTCGTGAGCATTGGTTCGAATGAGGAGGGAGCGATGGGAACCATTCAGGAATTCGCGCGCGAACAGAACCTACAGGTTGAAAAACTGCTGGAGCAACTGGAGGAAGCGGGTGTCGGCAAACGCGAGGCGGGAGACGTTATCACCGAGCAGGATCGGATCAAGTTGCGCGATTATTTGCGCCGGTCGCATGGCGAGGGAAAGACGCGGATCACCCTGACCCGCAAGGAAACGAGCGAGATCAAGGCCACCGACGCGCAGGGACGCGCCCGTACCGTGCATGTCGAGGTGCGCAAGAAACGTGTCATGGTGAAGCGCGACCCCATTGAACAAGCTGCGTCAGCCGCTAAAGCGCCCGAAGAACAGACAAGCGCATTGCCGAAAGAGCCTGTGCCCGCAATTGAAGCGCCGGTTGTGGCGGTAGTGGAAGCGCCGGTGGAAAGTTTGCCGCCTGTCGAGGAAACATTGGCGACGCCGGAAAAGCAAGCCAAGAGCCAAAAATCGCCCAAAGCTACTGTCGTGGCGGAGAAAAAGCCCAGGTCCGCCGCGAAGGATGCAAAAGCTGCCAAGGGCGCAAAAGATACGAAAGAGGTAAAAAAGGACGCGAAAGATCGAAGAGGCGCGGAAAAAACCGCCGCCCCGTCGCCGGAAAAAGGCGCGGCGAAAAAGACCATTGCCAGGCACGCCTTTCTGGATGAGGCCGAGTTGAAGGCGCGCGCGGAAGAAGAACGTCGGCATCGTGAGCTTTTCGCGCGGCAGGAAAAGGAATTTCGAGACAAGCAAGCGCGTCAGGAAGAATTGGCGCGGTTGAGGAAAGAAGCCGAAGAGAAAAAGGCCGCTGCCGAAAAAGCCTCGGAGTCGGCGCGTCAGGTAGCGCTTGAGAGTAGTGCCGTCGGCCCTGAGGTTGAGTCGAAACCGGTCAGGAAGACCCTGAGAAAACCGGATAGCAAAAAGCCGCATGTCCATAAAAAAGGCAAGGGGGGCGGCAAAAGCAAAAACGGCGGTAAGGATCGGGGCGAAGGACGAAAGAGAGGCGGCCTGAAATCCAGGGGCGAAGCCGAAGGCGGCGATAACAGGCGGGAAGTCGGCGCGAAGCAAAAGAAACATCACCGTCCGGAAAGCAGCGAGGGCAGCTTCAAGGCTCCCACCGAGCCTATCGTGCGGGAAGTGCATGTGCCGGAAACAATTTCTGTGGCTGATCTCGCGCACAAGATGGCGATCAAGGCTGGCGAAGTCATCAAGACCCTGATGAAAATGGGAACAATGGTGACCATCAACCAGATTCTCGATCAGGATACGGCGATGATCATCGTCGAGGAAATGGGGCATACCGCCGTCGCCGCTCGTCTGGACGATCCGGACGCTTTTCTGGATGAGGCCGCGCATCATGCCGACATACCGCTTGAGCCTCGCGCTCCGGTTGTCACCGTCATGGGGCACGTTGATCATGGCAAAACCTCGTTGCTGGATTTCATTCGCCGATCCAAGGTGGTTTCCGGCGAAGTAGGCGGGATAACCCAGCATATCGGCGCATACCATGTGAAAACCCAGCGCGGCATAATCACCTTTCTGGATACGCCCGGGCATGAGGCTTTTACCGCGATGCGGGCGCGGGGCGCGCAGGCGACCGACATCGTTATTCTGGTAGTTGCGGCGGACGATGGCGTCATGCCGCAGACCAGGGAGGCTGTCCACCACGCGCAGGCTGCGAATGTGCCGATTGTGGTGGCGGTAAACAAGATAGACAAGCCGGAAGCCAATCCCGAACGGGTAAAGCAGGAACTGGTCGCCGAAGGCGTGGTTCCTGAAGAGTACGGCGGCGAGGCGCAATTCATCCACGTTTCCGCGAAAAAGGGAATCGGCATTGACGAGCTTTTGGAAAAGGTGCTTCTGCAAGCGGAAATCCTTGAACTCACCGCCCCTCGCGCCGCTCCTGCCAAGGGTTTGATTATCGAGGCGAAACTGGACAAGGGGCGCGGCCCGGTCGCCACCATGCTGGTTCAGAGCGGCACGTTGCGCCAGGGCGACATGCTGCTTGCCGGACAGGTTTTCGGAAAAATCCGCGCCATGCTGGATGAGAACGGAAAAACGGTCAAGGGAGTAGGTCCTTCCATTCCGGTGGAAATTCTCGGTCTTTCCGATGTACCGGCAGCGGGCGAAGAAGCCATTGTTCTGGCTGACGAGAAAAAGGCGCGTGAGATCGCTCTTTTCCGGCAGGGCAAGTTCCGCGATGTCAAGCTGGCCAAACGACAGGCTGCCAAGCTGGAATCCATGTTCGACCAGATGACCGAGGGCGAGACCAAAATCCTGCCGCTCATCATCAAGGCCGATGTGCAAGGGTCATTGGAGGCTTTAAGCCATTCGTTGCTCAAGCTCTCCGCCGCCGAAGTGCGGGTCAATGTCATTCATGGCGCGGTGGGCGGCATCAGCGAATCGGATGTGAATCTGGCGCAGGCTTCCGGCGCGGTCGTCATAGCCTTTAACGTCCGCGCGGACGCTTCCGCCAGAAAATTGGCGGAGAGTTTCGGCGTTGATATTCGTCATTACAACGTGATCTACGATGCGGTAAACGAAGTCAAGGCGGCCTTGTCCGGCATGTTGGCGCCTGAGAGGCGCGAGATTGTTATCGGCCATCTTGAAATACGGCAGGTTTTCAGGGTTTCCAAGGTGGGGGCGATTGCCGGCTGTCTGGTGCAGGATGGCGTTATTCGCCGCGCCGCCCGAACCCGCCTTTTGCGCGACAATGTGGTGATCTGGGATGGGGAGCTTGCTTCCCTGAAGCACTACAAGGATGATGTCAGGGAAGTAAGGTCGGGCACAGACTGCGGCCTTTCCCTGAAAAATTTCAACGACATTCTGGAAGGCGATCAACTGGAGGTCTACGAAATTCAGGAGATTGCGCGTAGTCTGTAATTTGCGTCTAAATTGCGTTAGCTGCCATGCACACCGCCCTTGATTCAATGCACGACCTGGAACTTGATCGGTACGTGTACGACGGTCACAATCTACTGGCTGAGGTCAATGAACTTGTCGTTGGATACAGACATCGTATTGTCCAGGGGAGTAGACGCTATATCGTTCGATTTGCAAAGCCTGCGGCGCATGCCGTTATCGAGGAGTTTCCGGCTGCGGTAGCGCAACTACTCCAAGGGGAGGATATTGGCTTCTTGCGCCGCGTAGACAAAACTGCTCTCCGCACCACGCTCGGTCTCGACCTTGAACAATTTGAAAACCTTAATGCATACGCCCTCATCACAGCGCACGAAGTCCTTATCGCCTATTGCGCTGAAGAACCAACGATCCAAGGTAATGGGAGCTAACAACTTATTCAACCCGGACGCGCTAAAGCGAGTAGGTGAGCTTGCGAACCCCAACGCATAGCAGGTAGCTTTTCCAATTTCATTTCAAGGAGTTCATCATGGATAAACTGTTCAATCCTGTTCGTGTAGGTCGCTACACCCTGCAAAATCGTCTGGTCATGGCGCCGATGGTTCGTTCGCGTTCCCAATTCGACGGTACGCCGGACGAATTGGCCGCCGAGTATTATTCCCAGCGCGCCGGGGTGGGGCTGATTGTTACTGAAGGAACCCAGACATCGGACGACGCGCAGGGCTATATGGCTACGTCCGGCATTTACACCGACGCGCATGTCGCCGGTTGGAAAAAGACTACTGATGCGGTACATGCGAAGGGCGGGCATATGTTCATTCAGCTCATGCACGCCGGACGCATGTCCCACCCGGACAACACGCCGCACCGTCGCCAGGGGGTTGCGCCCTCGGCAATCGCGCCGGGTACGGAAATGTTTACGCCCAAGGGTATGCAGGAAGTTCCCGTGCCGCGCGTCCTGACCCTTGATGAAATAAAGCAGACCGTTCAGGATTTTCGCCATGCGGCCAGCCGCGCCGTTGAGGCCGGAGCCGATGGCGTGGAAATTCACGGGGCGAACGCCTATCTGGTTCGTCAGTTCTTCGCGTTAAGCGCCAATGCGCGCACCGATGAATATGGCGGCTCCATTCATAACCGCGTGCGCTTTGCCCTTGAAGTCGCCGCCGCGATTGCCGGAGAGATTGGCGCGGACAGGACGGCGATCCGCTTGTCGCCCGGCACTACAATCTGGGGCATTGACGCAAATTCCGAAGAGCCGGAGCTTTATCGCCATCTGGTTACTGAACTGGACAAACTTGGTCTGGCTTACGTGCATATACTGCACCAGGGGGACGAGGCGTTGCTGGCCGATATTCGCAAGCTATGGAAGGGCGCGCTGATCCTGAACCGTCCGGGGCGTTCGCGTGATTTGGTTGGGTCTGATGTGGCTTCAGGTCTGGCCGATCTGGAGTCTTATGGGCAGATGGTTCTGGCGAACCCGGATTTTGTCGAACGGTTGAAGGCCAACGCGCCGATGAACGCAGCCGATCCCGCCACTTTTTTCGGCGGCTCGGCGCGTGGTTACACCGACTATCCGACTCTATAGCGATTCACGCGAATATGGCGATTTCCGCAAATAACGATACGGTCAAGGAGTACGCTTTACTTCCTTATAGCGCTTCCCGCAAGTAACGCTACTATAAGGCGCGGCCATTCTTTCGCACAGACTATAACCCATCCGTCATTCCTGCGTAGGCGGGAATCCAGTACTGCATCAAAATTTGTGACTGATGTTCAGTATAACGCGAAGCGGTAACGCCGCTCCTCTTGCTTTTCCGCATGGAAATGTAGTCCCTGTTCTGGAAACCTGTCGTAGCTTTCAGAGCCGTACTGGATTCCCGCCTACGCAGGAATGACGAGTGGTTAGGCGCGAAAGAGTGACTACACCTTATAGTTGTTTTATTTAAGTGAGCTATTATAATTACGGAATCTCTATATAATTGAAGCCCCAATCCCATATCGGAGATTGGGGCTTTCTTGCTGCGAACGTATGGGACGAGGCTGCTAAACCCGGTATTCTCCCATTGCGCGGCGAATCTCCTTGGCCATGTTGTCAATCAGGATAGCGGCTTCCGAAGATTGATGGGCGGCGATGCTGTTTTCCTCAGTAGACTGCGCTACCAGCTCTACTTGCTTGGCGATGCCGTGGGTAGCCACTTCCTGTTCCTCCAGAGCCGTGGTAATCTCTTTGGTATGGCGCAGGGTTTGATGGGTGCCTTCCTGAATTTCATCAATGGCCTGTCCGGTCTGATGCGCCAGCGCGACACCTGATTCCACCCGCTCCGCCGCGTTGCTCATGGCTCCCACGGCGGACTGCGAACTTGTCTGGATGGCGCTGATCATGGCGCTTATCTCGCCGGTGGCGTTGGCGGTGCGTTCCGCCAGCTTGCGAACTTCGTCCGCCACCACGGCAAAACCGCGTCCTTGTTCACCGGCTCGCGCCGCTTCAATGGCCGCGTTAAGCGCAAGAAGATTGGTCTGATCCGCAACCTCCCGGATGACCTGCACAATCCCGGATATTTGTTCGGATTGCTTGCCCAACTCCGCGATGGTCTTCGACGAGCTTAGCACGACCTCCGACATAACCTGCATTTCGGAAATCGTCCTCTGGACAACTTCTTTGCCTTTCTGGGAGCAATCCTCGGTTCGCTCGGTAAGATCGGAAGTCTCCTTGGCGTTGTCGCTGACAATATGGATGCTCGCCGCTATTTCCTCGATCGAAGCTGCCATGGTGGAGGCGGCTTCGCTGGTTACGTCGGATCGCTTTGCGGATTGCTCGGCGGATTCGGCCAGGGTTGCGGACGCCTTATCCAAATCTTCCACATTATCCATAATTCTTTTGATGGATTGCTGCACGGATTCCACCAACTTGTTAAAGGCTGCGGCGGATTGTCCCAATTCATCCGCGCTCATAACCGGCACGCGAAGAGTGAAGTCGTGGCTTTTTGCAATTTCTTCCATTCCTTCTTGCAACCGCACCAGAGGATTGGTAATCGAACGAATGATGGAATAGGCGATTCCAAGGCTCAACAAGGCTCCGAGTATGCCTACGACCGTTATCAGGGTCACGCTGGAATCGAAGTGAGCCAGACTACGGGAGATTGCTTCGTCGGAGTACTTCTTCTGCAAGTCCATCGCGGCGGCAATTGAACGCAGCTCCATTTCCTCCCCATGCTGCATGAACCCCTTGAGGAAGCCCAGCAGGAGTTCGGGCGAATAGTCCCCGCCGCGGATTTTCTGCATGGTAGGCATGACGGTGTTGCCAATAAAATCCTGGTAGTGACCGTCAAATTTCGTAACAAGCTGCTCTTCTTCCTTGGACAATGGCGTCGCCTTGAAGTCGTTCCAGTTTTTTTCGAGGACGCCACGCCACATCAGCGCGCTTTCGAGGTGCAGTTCTACCCCGTGGTCGCCGTGCAAGGCCGCAAACGGCCCCTGCGGATCATGCTGGAAGGCGAGAAGAAAGTCGGCTACTATCTTGCCGGCAGTGCCGTTCATTGACCCCAAGGCGCCCATCGCGGTCATGTTTTTGGCTCCTATCGCCTCAATTTCGCCCTCCATTTTTGTCATGCCATTGATGCCGGTAATCATGACAATCAAGGTAAAGGCCAAAGCGATGCAAGACAGCGCGAAAAGCCGCTTGCCTATGTTGATGTTATTAAACATGTCACACCTCCGTAACAAATTTTGACAATGACTCCAGCAGGGAATTATGCGCTCATTGCCGACGGATTTGTCAAAGGTTGTCAAATTTTTTTGCCTGTTGCGTTTGGACAATAAAAAACGGAGACCGTCAAGGTCTCCGTTTGCTGTGCCTGGGACAGCGTATAAATTACATCATGCCGTCCATGCCGCCCATACCGCCCATGCCGGGCATGGCGTGGGACGGCTTGTCCTCCGCCATCTCGGCGATCATGCAGTCGGTGGTAAGCATCAGACCGGCGATGGAAGCCGCGTTTTGCAGCGCGGTACGCGCAACCTTGGTGGGATCAAGCACGCCCTGATCAACCAGATCGCCGTACTCGCCCGTGGTGGCGTTGAAGCCAAAGTTGCCTTTGCCTTCGGCAATCTTGTTTACCACTACGGAAGGCTCGGCCCCCGCATTGGCGACAATCTCACGCAAGGGTTGTTCCAGAGCGCGCAGGACAATCTTGATGCCAGCGTCCTGATCGTGGTTTTCGCCCTTCAAGGCGGCAACGCTGGGACAGGCGCGCAAGAGCGCAACGCCGCCGCCGGGGACAATGCCTTCTTCCACTGCGGCGCGAGTAGCGTGCAGGGCGTCCTCGACGCGAGCCTTCTTCTCCTTCATCTCGACCTCGGTCGCCGCGCCAACCTTGACGACGGCAACGCCGCCCGCCAGTTTGGCGACACGCTCTTGCAGCTTTTCGCGGTCGTAATCGGAAGTGGCTTCCTCGATCTGAACGCGAATCTGCTTGATGCGCCCCTGAATGGCGTTCTCTTCGCCCGCGCCGTCAATAATGGTGGTGTTTTCTTTCGCCACTTCAATCCGCTTGGCTTGCCCCAGATCATTCAAGGCGGCCTTTTCAAGGGTCAGCCCGGTTTCTTCGGAAACAACCGTGCCGCCGGTCAAAATGGCGATGTCTTCCAGCATGGCCTTTCTGCGGTCGCCAAAGCCGGGAGCCTTGACCGCGACCGTCCTCAAGACGCCGCGAATGTTATTGACGACAAGAGTGGCAAGCGCCTCGCCATCCACATCCTCGGCAATGATGAGAAGCGGGCGGGAAGCCTTGGCGACCTGTTCCAGAATCGGCAGAAGATCGCGGATGTTGGAAATTTTCTTGTCGAACAACAGAACATAAGGGCTTTCCAGAATGGCCTGCTGCTTGTCGGCATTGTTGATGAAGTAAGGCGAGAGATAACCGCGGTCAAACTGCATCCCTTCAACCACATCCAGCTCGTTTTCCAGCGATTTGCCGTCTTCCACGGTGATTACGCCTTCCTTGCCGACTTTTTCCATTGCCTGGGCGATGATGTCGCCGATGGAAGTATCGGAATTGGCGGAAATAGCGCCGACCTGGGCAATTTCCTTGTTGGTGGTGCAAGGCTTGGACATTTTCTTCAGCTCTTCAACGACGGTGGTAACCGCCTTGTCAATGCCGCGCTTCAGATCCATCGGGTTCATTCCGGCGGCGACATAGCGCATTCCTTCCCGCACGATGGCCTGCGCCAGCACGGTGGCGGTAGTGGTTCCGTCGCCGGCGATGTCGGAAGTCTTGGAAGCGACTTCTTTCAGCATCTGCGCGCCCATGTTGGCAAATTTGTCTTTCAGCTCGATTTCCTTGGCGACGGAAACTCCGTCCTTGGTGACGGTCGGCGCGCCGAAAGAACGCTCCAACACCACATTGCGCCCCTTGGGGCCGAGGGTGATCTTGACGGCGTCCGCCAGAGCATTGACCCCATCCACCATACGAAGGCGGGCGGAATCACCGAGTTTGATTTCTTTAGCTGTCATTTAAATCTCCTGAATATTGAAACGGCGAGACTCAAGGCTTACGCCTCAAGCACGCCCATGATGTCTTCTTCGCGCATGACCAGAACTTCCTGGCCATCAACCTTGACGGTCTGACCGGCATACTTGCCGAACAGGACGCGATCGCCTACCTTTACGTCCGGCGTGATGATTTTGCCGGAGTCGTCGCGCTTGCCGGGGCCTACAGCCAGAACTTCACCCTGATCGGGCTTTTCGCCTGCGGAATCGGGGATCACGATACCGGACGCGGTAGTGCGCTCGGCTTCCACGCGCTTGACAATCACGCGATCGTGCAAAGGACGAATTTTCATGGAAAACTCCTGTCTGAAAAAATGAACATATACAGGAAGAGTTTGTTAGCACTCTCCTGTGACGAGTGCTAATAATAAAGGCGACCTTGCAGAATTTCAAGAGACATGCCGGAATTTTTTTCTTATACCTATAAGCAAATGCAGGGGCGCGATATAGCGCGCCAACAAACCCCCGGCGACCTTGCAGGCATGCGCTACCCTGCAAACCCCAGGCGCTTAACGCGCCACACCCTTTGACTCGCGGCGAAGCCAAAGGGGGCTTTGCGTTGTGCCAGGAGCCAGCCCAAGCCCCCTTTAAGGGGGTTGCTCACTTTATATTGATTGTGGTATTATGTTATATAATCTGCTTAATCCGAAGGAGGAGGAATCGTATGCAATGCACCCACTGCGGTAGCGTGAGCTACGTCAAGAATGGTTCTTACAAAGGTTCCCAACGATATCTCTGCAACCAGTAATCTTCGGGACGAAAAGGCTGAAATCCGTACATGCAGAGGTCAGTAGTCAGTAAACAGGGCGGTTCCTGATTTCTGTATTCTGTCCACCAACCTCTGTTAAAACAATCCATGTAACATGGAAATAACTCCCAGCCGCTGATCAGTCCTCGGTCGTCCGCATCCGGCAACCTGCCGCCCGTTATTTCACGCGACATCGGGCGAACATGTAGGGGCAGACCTGTGTGTCTGCCCTGAAGGCGAACATGCCCCAACATCGGGCGACCGGGGACGGTCGCCCCTACTATCCTCTGTCCTCTGACTTCTGTATTCTGCCTTTGTTTTAACTCTTCCAGCATTTTTTCCGTCATCTCGACCATTCGCGCCCCAAGGAATGTCGAAGGCAGCGTGGACTGCATCAATTCCGCCACCATGCGCGATTCTGGCAAAATCAAGCGGTAGAGGAACGGCTTGCAAGGATAAAAACTTGCAAGCCTTTGATTTTATTGGTGGGCTGTGTGAGACTCGAACTCACGACCTACGGATTAAGAGTCCGCTGCTCTACCAACTGAGCTAACAGCCCCAAACCTTGTATATCATACAGAAGAGGCGTTTTCTTTGCAACATTGACCAAACTTGACGTGTAAGGGATACTTTTGGCAAGCGTCTGCAATTTGCTAACCTGAATCAGCCATCCCATGACAAACACCATCATATACACCATCACCGACGAAGCCCCGATGTTGGCGACTGCCGCCTTTCTGCCCGTGGTACGCGCTTTTGCCGCAGAGGCGGGCATCCATGTGGCCGAGGCCGATATTTCGCTGGCCGCTCGCATTCTCGCAGAATTTCCCGATTACCTTGCCGACGGGCAGAAAACGCCCGATGCGCTTACCGAACTCGGACAACTGACCTTGCGCCCTTCTGCCAACATCATCAAATTGCCCAATATCAGCGCCTCGATTCCCCAACTGGTCGCTGCGATCCGCGAATTGCAGGGCAAGGGCTACATGATTCCCGACTATCCGGCAAACCCGAAGAGCGAAGAAGAAAAAGCTATCAAGGCGCGTTATGCCCGTTGTCTTGGTTCCGCCGTAAACCCGGTGCTGCGCGAAGGCAATTCCGACCGCCGCGCTCCGATGTCGGTGAAGAACTACGCCCGCAAGCGTCCGCACTCAATGGGCGTGTGGAAGCAGGCGTCCCGCACTCATGCTTCGTTTATGCGGGGCGGCGATTTCTACCACGGCGAAAAATCAATGACGCTCGATTCCGCCCGCGATGTGAAGATGGAATTGCTGACGAACAGCGGCAAAACCATTGTGCTAAAGCCTAGGGTTTCGTTGCTCGCGGGCGAGATAATTGACTCGATGTTCATGAGCAGGAAGGCGCTGTGCGCGTTTTACGAAGAACAGATGCGGGACGCTCTTGAATCCGGTGCGCTCTTTTCCCTGCACGTAAAAGCCACGATGATGAAAGTCTCTGACCCAATCATATTCGGTCATTGCGCACGTTGCTACTATAAGGAAACATTCGCCAAACATGCCGATTTGTTCAAGGAATTGGGAGTCAATGTCAACAACGGCATGTCTGATCTCTTCGACAAGATCGCGTCCCTGCCCGAACGGGACGAGATTATCCGTGACCTGAACGCCTGCCATGAGCATCGCCCGGAATTGGCGATGGTTGATTCCGACAAGGGCATAACCAATTTTCATTCGCCCAATGACGTGATTATTGATGCTTCCATGCCTGCTATGATCCGCACGGGCGGCAAGATGTACGGCGCGGACGGCAAGGAGAAGGATGTCAAGGCTGTGATGCCGGACTCCACCTTCGCCCGTATTTATCAGGAAGTGATTAACTTCTGCAAGACCAACGGCGCGTTTGATCCACGGACGATGGGAACCGTGCCCAATGTCGGCCTCATGGCGCAGCAGGCCGAGGAATATGGCTCGCACGACAAGACTTTTGAAATACCTGAGGATGGTATCGCCAACATCGTCGATCTGGCTAGCGGAGAAGTATTGCTGTCGCAAAACGTGGAGGAAGGCGACATCTGGCGCATGTGTCAGGCCAAAGACGCAGCCATCCGTGATTGGGTGAAGCTCGCCGTCGCCCGCGCCCGCAATTCCGGCATGACTGCGGTTTTCTGGCTTGACCCGTACCGTCCGCACGAAGCCGAACTGATCAAGAAAGTCGAAGCCTGTCTCAAGGAGTACGACTTGACCGGTCTGGATATTCAGATCATGTCCCAGGTGCGGGCGATGCGTTATACCCTGGAGCGCGCGGCGCGCGGCATGGATACCATTGCCGTTACCGGCAACATTTTGCGCGATTACCTTACCGACCTTTTTCCCATAATGGAATTGGGAACCAGCGCCAAGATGCTCTCCATAGTCCCCTTGATGGCGGGCGGCGGCTTGTATGAGACCGGCGCGGGCGGTTCAGCTCCCAGGCACGTCCAGCAGCTTGTCGAAGAAAACCATCTGCGCTGGGATTCGCTCGGCGAATTTCTCGCGCTTGCGGTCTCGTTTGAGGAACTTGGGCTGAAAACCGGCAATGCCCGCGCCCGGATTCTTGCCAGAACGCTTGATGAGGCAACCGGCAAGCTCCTTGATAACGACAAATCCCCTTCGCGCCGTGTCGGCGAGCTTGATAATCGCGGCAGTCAGTTTTACCTGTCGCTCTACTGGGCTCTGACGCTTGCCGCTCAGGACGAGGACAAGGAACTCGCCGCCCGTTTTATCCCGCTTGCCAAAACATTGGCGGAAAATGAACGGGAGATCATTGCCGAATTCAAGGCTGTGGCGGGTAAACCCGTTGACCTTGGCGGTTATTACCGCGTTGATCCTGAAAAATGCAACGCGATCATGCGCCCCAGCAAAATCTTCAATGACGCTCTGGCGGGGCTTGGAAGGTAAGAGAGGGGACAGAGTGGGGCGGGGTTGTTTCTCCTCTCTCATTAATAACGTGACGGTCGGGGGGTGCGCTTCGCTCCCTTCTCTCATTTATGGGAGAAAGGAGAAAACCTTTGTCCTCTCCCTGCCTTTGGCTTCGCCGCGAGTGGCCACACTCTCCCCGGTCACTCTCCCGCTTGCGGCGTAGGGGTTAAAAATTTTTAACCCCTACAGCGGCGCAGTCGCTATTTCGCACAGGTGATAACCTACTCGTCATTCCCGCGAAGGCGGGAATCCAGCGCTGCATCAAAATTTGTGATTGATGTTCAGTATAACGCGGCGCTGGAATGCTGCTCCTCTTGCGGCATGGGAATGTCGTTCCTGTTCTGGAAACCTGTCGTAACTTTCAGCGTCGTTCTGGATTCTCGCCTACGCGGGAATGACTTGTGATTAGATGCGGAAGAGGGCGGTTACTTGCGGTGCAGCCATGAATGGGAGAGGTGGGATTGTCCCCTCTCCCACTCGCGGGAGAAAGAGCAGGATTCCGCTTTTCCGGCGATAGGCGAAAGACCGAAAATGGCAAGAGAAGCAGATGTTTATAGGCCGCAAAGCCTGTCCGTATGTTAAAATTATCAGCTTTGCTTCTTTCTCCCGACAGGGCGGAAAATCGCCGGGAACAACATGGAACAATTCGCCAAGGAAACCATACCAGTAAGTCTGGAAGATGAAATGCGCCGTTCATATCTCGATTACGCGATGAGCGTGATTGTCGGGCGGGCGCTGCCGGATGTGCGCGACGGCTTGAAACCCGTGCATCGTCGCGCCCTTTACGCCATGCACGAAGCAGGCAACGACTGGAACAAGGCGCACAAAAAATCCGCGCGGATTGTGGGCGAGGTCATGGGTAAATACCACCCGCACGGCGACTCGGCGATTTACGACACCATCGTGCGGATGGCACAACCGTTTTCGCTGCGTTATCCGCTGGTAGACGGGCAGGGCAACTTCGGCTCGGTAGACGGCGATAGTCCGGCAGCCATGCGATATACGGAAATACGCATGGCGAAAATCGGGCATCAACTCCTCGAAGATATTGACAAGGAAACCGTTGATTTCGGCTGGAATTATGACGGATCGCTTGAAGAGCCGCTGGTCCTGCCGACTCGCCTCCCCAACCTGCTCGTCAACGGCTCTTCCGGTATTGCGGTGGGCATGGCGACCAACATTCCGCCGCATAATCTGAATGAAATCGTGGCGGGCTGTCTTGCCTTGCTCGAAAACCCGGAAATCTCCATTGAAGAACTGATTGGCATAATCCCCGCGCCGGACTTTCCCACCGCCGGTATAATCTACGGCATAAAAGGGGTGCGGGACGGCTATCTGACCGGGCGCGGGCGGATAATCATGCGCGCCAAGACCCATTTTGAGGACATGGAAAAAGGGAATCGCCAGGCCATCATCGTGGATGAGATTCCCTATCAGGTAAACAAGCGCGTTTTATTGGAAAGAATCGGCGAACTGGTCAATGAAAAGCGCATCGAAGGCATTTCCGATTTGCGCGACGAGTCCGACAAGTCCGGGATGCGGGTCGTCATCGAGCTGAAACGCGGAGAAATGCCGGAAGTCGTCCTGAACAACCTGTTCAAGATGACCCAGTTGCAGGATACCTTCGGGGTGAACATGGTCGCGCTTGTCGAAGGTCAGCCAAGGCTTTTGAACTTAAAGCAGATGCTATCGTACTTCCTCGCGCACCGGCGCGAGATCGTTACCCGTCGCACCGTCTTTGAACTCAAAAAAGCCAGGGAGCGCGGGCATATTCTGGAAGGTCTGGCGGTCGCCCTCTCCAATGTGGATGACATTATCAGTCTCATCAAGGCCGCGCCCACACCAGCGGACGCCAGACGCGAACTGATGGCGCGAGTTTGGCAGAGCGGCATGGTGAGTGAAATGCTCTCCCGCGCCGCTGCCACATCCCGCCCGGAAGGGCTGGATGCGGAATTTGGCCTGACTTTGGCAGGCTACCGCTTGTCCGAGACCCAGGCGCAAGCCATTCTTGACCTGCGCCTGCAACGGCTGACCGGCCTTGAGCAAGACAAGATTCTGGCGGAATATCGGGAAGTGCTGGAAAAAATCGCCGACCTTGTTGATATTCTCGCCAAGCCAGAGCGCATTACTGAAATCATTGTTGCCGAACTCGTCGGCATTCGTGACCAGTTTGGCGATGCGCGCCGTTCTGAAATTGTCATTAACGCGCAGGATTTGGGCATTGAAGACCTGATTACGCCGCAAAACATGGTCGTCACCCTCTCCCACGAAGGGTATATAAAATCCCAGCCGCTGGATGACTATCGGGCGCAGCGCCGCGGCGGGCGCGGCAAACAGGCGACCGCGACGAAGCAGGAAGATTTCGTCGACCAGCTTTTTGTCGCCAACACGCATGACACCATTCTTTGCTTTTCCAATCGTGGGCGCTGCTACTGGCTCAAGGTGTATGAAGTGCCGCAAGGCAGCCGGGGGAGTCTGGGCAAGCCCATCATCAACATGTTCCCGTTGGAAGAGGGGGAACAAATCAACGCCATTTTGTCGGTACAGGAATTTTCCGACGAGCGTTATGTCTTTCTCTGCTCGATCAAAGGCGTCGTCAAAAAAACGCCATTGACGGCTTTTGCCAATCCCAGGAAAGCCGGAATTATCGCGGTTGATCTTGATGAAGGCGATTTTCTTGTCGGCGCGGAATTGACGACCGGCAAGAGCGACATCGTGCTTGTTTCCGACAACGGCAAGGCGGTGTGGTTCGGCGAGGAGCAGGTGCGCTCAATGGGGCGTCAGTCCCGCGGGGTGCGCGGCATGAACCTTCAGGAAGGGCAAAGCGTCATTTCGCTCTTGGTGGCGGAGAGCGAGGATGAGACTGTGCTGGTTGCGACGGAAAATGGTTATGGCAAGCGCACGCGTCTTGCCGATTTTCGCCGTTCCAGCCGGGGGGCGCAGGGCGTTTTGGCCATTGCCGCAAGCGAGCGAAACGGAAAAATCGTAGCCGCCAAACTGGTTACGGACGAAGACGAAGTAATGCTGATCACCACCGGCGGCGTCCTGATTCGTACCCGCGTTTCCGAAATCCGTGAATTGGGACGTGCAACCCAGGGCGTGACCCTTATTTCTCTGGACGAGGGCGAAAAACTCTCCGGCATGGAAAAGATAGCGGAAAACGGCGAAGATGATGAAGCGGACACGAATAGCTCTGCGGAAGGCAACGAAGAACCTGTTACCTAAGAACCGTGACAGCCTTGCTGAGTGCTGGTTAGCCGGTTTGCGGCGCACTATACTCAACATTGAAGCGGTTGTTAAAGTGAATCACCCCAACCTGAAGGTTGGGTCTTAATAACATTACTATCAGAGGGGGTTAACCACGCCGCTGTAGGGGTTAAAATTTTTTAACCCCTACGCCGCAAAGTGAAATAGGTAGGGGAGAGAGTGGATGCGTTGTGGTATTTTCCCTCTCCTGCAATCACGTGATAGCAGCTTTACTTGCGGGAAGCGCTATACATGAAGCGTTGCGAGCAATGTAGAATTGATGCTGCCTTTAAAAAGGGGGCTTGGTCTGGCTCCTGGCACGACGCGAAGTTCCCTTTTGCGTTCCGCGCAAGTCCAAAGGGGTTGCCGGATAGCTACCGCTTTCTTTGATGCTACTTGCAGAGAAGCATTACTATATAATGTTAGGGTTCGCGCTTTGCTTGCCTGGCACGATCCCGACAGGTTTGTTTGTCCTGTCGCGCCTTTTGCGGCGGGCTGGCGTTTCCCTAACGCCCTTTCCGTCAGGAACGGGCTGTTCGTAAAACATTGGAAACCTGACCATGAAAAATCTCAACGTGAAATTCAAATTCGACCCGGTTCTTTTCGGCATTGCCGACTGGATTTGCCGGGTACTGGCGTTGCTGGCTTTGCTGGCGAGCGTTATCTTGCTGTTCTCTACCCTGGGAACCTTTGTCTCCAGCGGCTTGTCTGTGCCACGCTACGGCGTTGAGGATAGAGATAGGAGCGGGTACGGAGTTCTTGGCTCTTTGACCGCAGGACTGGTGTCGCCGGATCGTTCGCGCGATGATCGTTCGACGGTGGGAGAAAGTTACGTTCAATTTACCGCAAAGTATGGCGTCGACGTCGAAAACACTGTCAAGAGGCATGGTTTTGGCGCAACAACCGAAGAAACAAATGAACACACCAAGCAAATACTGGAGCTTTTACAGGGAGTTCCTGAAAGATGGCGCAAATCCTATCTCTCCGGTTGGGATAGCTACCTGAAAAACGGCTTGGACGCTCTGGATAAAAAGGATGAAAAAAAGACTTACTCGCCCAGTCGGCTCACCGGGGAATATAACCTTCGCTTTCATAGGGCAATTGGGGAACTAAGGCTCGATGATGCGAAGCGTGAAGCGGCGCGCATCGCGTTTTTCATGGCCTTGCTTTCTTCTCTTATGACATTCGTGATAGCGATTATCGTGCCGGTTCTGATTTCCATTGAACGAAACACTCGCCCGCTGCGCTCTGGCGCGGGAGAGGCCAAGCCGGTTCAGGCGCTGCCCGTTTCGGATAAACCACCCGACGAGGCAAAGGCCTCGTCCGATAAGGTTGTGGATTCTGCGGCAAAATGCCCTAATTGCGCGGCGACGATTACGTCGAATGATGCCTTTTGTACTGAATGCGGTACGCGCCTGACTTGAGGATAACGCCATGAATGATTGCCCACATTGCAATGCGCCGCAAGCCGACGAGGCGCGCTTTTGCCGGAGTTGCGGTCAGTCTCTGACCGCTGCCGCAGCGACACTTTCCTGCCCTGTCTGCCATTCTCCCAACGCGCAGGGAGCCAGGTTCTGCAAGCAGTGCGGCACAAGTCTGGCGGCGGTTTCGGAGAGCGGCGCATCTCCCGCGCCGGTTCTTGCGGCAGAAAGTGAAGCTGCAAAGGCGGTTGCGCCGGAGCCTGTGCGTGCTTCCTTACCGGCGACCATGCGCCCTGTGCTGACTACTGGCGTTGTATTAATGGCGTTGTTGGCATTGGCGGTGGTCTTATTTTTCGCCTTCAGGGAACAGCCGACGCCTGCCGCATCCGAAGTGTCGACCGATGCGTCGCAGTCCGAAAATGAAGCAACGCCTGCCGACGCCGCATTGTCGGCAGAGGCAACCGCCCATACTGCGGAAGCATCGCCTGAAACACGCGCCCCCGCGCAGGAAAGAGCGCCCGGAACAGAAGCGGACAGAAGTCCCGCTCGTCCTGAAACCAAAAAAACCGAGCAGCGAACTTGCAGCGGGCTTACCGGCTTTCCCAGCCTGATCTGCAGGACGGAAGGGCCTGCCCGATTCTGGCGTTGCGCGCCGGATGGCGTCAATTGGAACAATGATATACCCGGTTGCCGCCGCAGCGCAGGGCGTGATAGCAATATACCGCGTTGATCCTGACCACGTGTCTCGAAGAAGCCTCGCCATTTATGGCGGGGTGAGCGAGACAGTTGTTTTGTGGAGCATTGAGGCTCCCTCATCTTTGGCGAGGAAGCCCCAACCTTCAGGTTGGGGTGACTCACAGCGCCTCGCCGGGCGTGTTTTGTGACTTGTGGCCTGTTTGCCCGTTTCAGGCAAACTGGCCGTAATTGTTCCAGCAAGCCGTAACGAACACCCTGTTCGGTCTTTGTCGCGCTAAAATGCCGCCTTTGTTTTCTGTTTTGCGCCATGTTGGTTCATCCTGCGTTTGATCCCGTCGCCTTTTCCCTGGGGCCGTTTTCCGTGCATTGGTACGGGGTGATGTATCTGTTCGCGTTCTGCCAGTTCTGGGTTTTGGGGTTGTCAAGGCTCGCGCAGGCAGGCTGGTCGCGGGGAGCGTTTGACGACCTGTTGTTTTACGGGGTTCTGGGGGTGATTGTCGGCGGGCGGCTGGGATATATCCTGTTCTATGCTCCTGCCTATTATGCGGCAAATCCGCTTGAAATTTTCTCCATCTGGAAGGGCGGGCTTAGCTTTCACGGCGGATTTTTGGGCGTACTGGTCGCGCTTGTCTGGCAGGCGCGAAAACACGGGCTGCCCTGGCTTGCCGTTTCGGATTTTGTGGCGCCCCTTGTGCCGCTTGGATTGATGGCGGGAAGAATCGGCAATTTCATCAACGGCGAATTGTGGGGCAGGGTTGCGGATTCGTCGCTTCCCTGGGCGATGATTTTCCCTCGCGCCGCCGATTTAATGCCGCGCCATCCGTCGCAGCTTTATCAGGCCGCCCTTGAAGGACTACTGCTTTTTCTCATGCTTTGGCTATACTCCGGAAAACCCCGGCCTTTGGGCGCGGTTTCCGGTCTCTTTTTGTTGGGCTATGGATTGTTTCGCTCGTTCGCCGAATTTTTCCGCGAGCCTGATCATGGCGTATTTGGCTTTTCCTACACGGTCAGTATGGGGCAATGGCTTTCCATCCCGATGATTATCGGCGGCCTGGCGCTCTATCTTTGGGCGATACGCCGCGCCGCGAATTGAGAATCATTGCCGGATTCCCGCTATACTCAACCTTTTCGTCGCCGCTATTCACACATGCCTATCATCATCAAGACCCCTGAAGAAATTGAAAAGATGCGCCTTGCCTGCCGGTTGGGCGCGGAGGTTTTGGACTACGTGACAAAGTTTGTTCAGGTTGGGGTTACTACAGCGGAACTGAACCGGCTATGCCACGATTACATGGTCAATGTGCAGGGTACGACTCCCGCGCCGTTGAATTACGCGCCGACCGGACATTCGCCGTATCCTGCGTCCATTTGCGCTTCCATCAACCACCAGATTTGTCATGGCATTCCGAATGAACGGCCTTTGAAGAGCGGCGACATCGTAAATCTCGATGTGACGGTCATCAAGGATGGATTTCATGGCGATACCAGTCGGATGTTCATGGTGGGCGAACCTTCGATTCAGGCGAGACGCCTTGTCGCCGTTACCTACGAGTGCATGTGGCTTGGCATTCACGCGGCTCGTCCCGGCGGGCGGCTGGGCGACATCGGCGAGGCTATTCAGACACATGCGGAAAAGAACGGATATTCGGTCGTGCGCGAATTTTGCGGGCATGGCATAGGGAAGAAATTTCACGAGGCTCCGCAGGTGCTGCATTACGGCAAGGCAGGCACGGGGGATGAACTGAAGCCCGGAATGATTTTCACCATTGAGCCGATGATTAACGCGGGCAAGGCCGCGATCAGCACGCTCGCGGACGGCTGGACGGTCGTGACCCGCGACCGTAGCTTGTCCGCGCAATGGGAGCATACCTTGTTGATTACGGAAGACGGGGCGGAAGCATTGACCGTGTCTGGTGGCTCTCCGCCACCGCCGAAGATCGAATGACAAAGCCGCCAGGCGGCCTGTGAGCCAGCGCAGGGCAAAAGGCATCTATGGCGCTTTCCGTAAATCATGAGACGGTTGGTGAAAACGCGCTGTGCTTTCCTCTCCCGCCCCTTCGGGGCAACCTCTCCCACTCGCTTTGATGCCACAAGCGGGAGAGGGGATGCGGGTATTTTGCCTCTCCCGCACATCACTTTATCGTCGCTTTATTAACGGAAAGAACTATAACTTCAGCGCGTCCCGCTTGTCCAGGCCGTCGCTTGGCTCAAAAGAATGAGATAATGAATTGGCGTCTTTTTGCTGACCGCAAGCCAATAAACCAACCTTGAGGAAATGCCTTGACTACTTTCACCCCACCGCCCGCCGGTTCCCGTCTCCTGATGTCCGGCAACGAAGCAATCGCCCGCGCCGTATGGGATGCGGGCGTGCGCGTCGCTGCCGCTTATCCCGGCACGCCCTCTACGGAAATACTGGAAAACATCGCGCTTTATCCAGACCTTTACGCCGAATGGTCGGTAAATGAAAAAGTCTCGCTTGAAGTCGCCATTGGCGCGTCCATCACCGGGGCGAGGAGCTTCTGCGCGATGAAACACGTAGGCTTGAACGTCGCTTCCGACGCGCTGATGACGCTCACGCTAACCGGCGTGGTAGGCGGGCTGGTAATCGCCGTTGCCGACGATGTGGGTTTTTCTTCTTCGCAAAACGAACAGGATTCGCGTTTCTGGGGTCGTTTCGCGCATCTGCCCATTCTCGAACCAGCCGATTCACAGGAAGCCTACGACATGACGCTGACCGCGTTCGATTTATCGGAACGCTTCACCGCCCCTGTGATCTTGCGGATTACAACCCGTATCTGTCACGTCAAATGCCTGGTCAATGTCGGCGAGCGCGAAGTCAAACGCATTGCCGACGGTTTCGTCAAGAACCCCGCGCGCTGGGTAATGGTTCCCGCCAACGCGCAAAAGCGCATACCGGAAATGTTCGCGCGCGAAAAGGCGCTTCTTGATGAATCCGAGGCAAGCGCCTTGAACCGGCTGGAGTTCGGCAGTGACAAGCGCGTTGGTTTCATTACCTCCGGCCCCGCCTATATGCACGTGCGCGAAACCTTCCCCGACGCGCCCATCCTGAAGCTCGGCATTTCTTATCCTGTTCCGATGAACAAGGTGCGGGAATTCGCCGCCTTTGCGGATACGCTCGTAGTTGTCGAAGAAACTGAACGACTGCTTGAGACCGAAATCCGCGCCGCCGGAATCGCGGTGCGCGGCAAAGACCTTTTGCCTGCCGCCGGCGAATTATCGCCGCGCATTCTGAAACAACATCTCGTTTCGCTTCTCCCTGAATTGCAAAATTTTGCCGATACGCCTTTTCCTGCCCAGTTGCCGGTCTTTCCGCGCCCGCCCACAATGTGCGCCGCCTGTCCGCATCTTGGCGTGTTTTATACTCTTTCCCAGTTACGCAATCTGACTATCACGGGCGATATCGGCTGCTACACTCTGGGCGCAGGCCATCCCTGGAACGCGCTTGACACCACCATCTGCATGGGCGCGTCGCTCAGTATGGCGCTCGGCATGGACAAGGGACGCGGCCCGGATGAGGAAAAGAAAAAAATCGTCGCGGTCATTGGCGATTCCACTTTCATGCACATGGGCATACAGGGCTTGCTCGACATCGCCTACAATCGTGGCAATGTCACCGTACTATTGCTTGACAATCGCACTGTCGGCATGACCGGCGCACAGGACAATCCGGCAAGCGGGCGCGACATTTACGGCGAAGAAGCGCCAAGGATTGACTTTGCCAAAGTGGTCGAATCCCTGGGCATTGACCGTGAACATATCCATGCTGTTGATCCTTACCTGCTCCCCGTCCTCTTCAAAACCATACGCGAAGAAATCAGGCACGATGGGCCATCCGTCATTATCACGACTCGTCCCTGCGTACTCATCAACGAGTATGAAAAACGACCTGCTTACGAGGTGATTGATTCAGCCTGCACTGGCTGCGGCAACTGCGTCGACCTTGGTTGTCCGGCGATTCACGTAACCCGGCGCGAAAAGTCCGTCAAGCCTTCCGGGAAAGAAGTGGAGTTGGCGTTTGTCCGCATTGATACGGCGGCCTGTACCGGCTGCGGTTTGTGCTTGCAGCCCTGCGCGCCCGACGCGATCAAGGAAGCAAAGGCGAGCGCGGCGACGGTAGCGTTTGCATGAGTCGCGCCTGATTTATCAAGAGGAGAATGAACATGAAGACGAGAAAGCATGTACAACCGAAAACAAACGCACAGCCGACAAAATGGCGACATGCCATTATCTTGATAACGGCAGTATTTGTCGGCAGTATTTTCGCGGGGTATTTTTCTGATGGCGGAGGGGCAGCATTGGCGGATGAGCATAAAGTCGTCATGTACAAGGATCCAAACTGCGGATGTTGCGGCAAATGGGCAGACCATATGCGAAGCAATGGTTTCATCGTGGAAGAAATTGAAACATCCAAGGTGCGCGAAATTCAACAGGAAGCGGGCGTGCCCCTTGGATTGGGTTCATGCCATACCGCCAAGGTTGGCGGGTATGTTATCGAAGGTCATGTGCCGGCACAGGATGTCAAACGGCTGTTGACTGAACGCCCCGCGCTGGCAGGTATAGCTGTGCCTTTTATGCCGCTCGGCTCTCCTGGCATGGAAGGGCCTTATGAAGCGGAGCGTTACAACGTCATCGGCTTTACCAGCGGCGGCGCAACCGAGGTATTCTCAAGGCATTAGAGCGGCTTCGGTTCAAGCGCTTACATTTTACGCGCACTCTCCCGGCCTTCGCTCACCCTAACCTGCCGGCATGACGGTCGCAGTTTATAGACTGTCAATCTCGTAGGCAGGTATGAAGCGTAGCGTAATCTCAGCATCTTGATTGCCGTGATGCTTGAACACGCGCCGAGCGCAATCCTGGCCATTCATGGCGAGGTGAGCGAGACAGTTGTTTTATGGAGCATTGAGGCTCTCTAACCTGTGTCGAGGAATCCCCGGCCTAAAGGCCAGGGTAACTCAATCTGGGACTCAATTTACATTTCACCAGTCTACGGCGCTCACAATATCAACGCAACCGGCAGGCCGCGCGACGCCGTCATTCGCCATGAAGGCGTCAGCTCACGCAAAGGCGCGGAGAAAACAGCCCGACGAGAGATAGCCTGTTGTAAAAAAGACACTATTAAGCCCAGCTACGCTTCTGATGTAAAACACACTTGACAGATATGTATTGTCTAGCACACAATACCTACTAGACACATATGTATAGTATGTGTGTCATTTTCAAGGAGAATTGGAATGAACGGACATCTACAACGCTTTGCCAGGCTCGCAATCGCGGTTGCTCTTCCATTTGTCGCCGCTGCGGGATTCCCGTCCGTGTATGCGGCGGAGAAAGAACAGCGTCCGACCAGGATTGTCGTGGCCGACGCGAAAACCACGCACCACTTGAATCTCTATGTTGCGAAAGAGCTGGGGCTGTTCAAAAAATACAACCTTGATGTGCAAATCGTCGAAGTGAACGACAACGCGGCGTCTCGCGACCTTGTGGTTTCCGGCGGCGCGGATTTGTTCTGGAGCTGCCCCACGGTGGCTATCGCCGCCATAGCCAATGGCGCTCCGATCAAAACCATCGCACAGGTAAAAAAGCCTTGCACAAGCGTGCTTTTGGTTCCGCCGGAATCCAAAATTTCCAGGCTGCAAGATTTGGACAGCAAGGAAATCGCTGGCATTTCGCCAACTTGCGAAGCTGTTATTTCACTAACCTCGGCGGCAAGGAACAGTGGTTCCAAATTCAACTTGCAACGTCTCGCCGGTGGCCCCGCCATTAGCGCACTGGAAAGTAGAAGAGTAGATGGGGCTATCCTGGAAGAACCTCATGCGAGCGTTGCCGAACTGGCAGGCCACAAGGTTCTTTTCCGCGAAGTATCTGCGGGCATCCCTTGCCGTACCATCAACGCAAGCAACAGGATAATCGCAAGCAACCCTACGCAACTGAAAGACTTTGTCAAAGCCATTCAGGAAGCTAACGAGATTATTCTTGCCAATCCCATAGCGGACAATATTGTGAAAATCGCCATTGATTACACAGGCGCGCCGCGAGAAGCCATTATCCACGGAAACCACAGGCTGCTGTTTGACACCCGACTTGCCGTTGACGGATTGAATGCGCTTGGCGATGAGCTTATCGCACAGGGCAGTATCAGGGAAAACCCCGGCAACAACGCGTATGCCAAGGAATTCAAGGGCATCACATGGTAAGCAAACCGATATTTGTCGCGTTATTTTTCTCGCTGGTTTTGACTGCGTGCGGGGAAAAAGACACGCAGGTAAAAATCGGGCATGGCGGCGGATACCTGTCCGCCGCCTTGTATGCCGCGCACGGCAATTTCCCCGTAAATATGCAGCAATTCCGCTCTTCATCGGATGCCGCTTACTTGCTGCTTTTGGGTCAATTGGACGCGGTGTTTGTGGAAGCCGAAAAACTGGGCGCTCTGTCGAGATTGGAAGGGTTTGACCGGCTTACCGTTGTCGGCAAAGTTACCTATCCTTATGGCGCGACGCTGGTTTTGCGAAAAGGGCTGAACAAACGCTTGCATGAACTGGACGGCCTGACCATTGCCGTTTCAGCGCCGCAATGCAAATTGCTTACCGCGTTTACCGAAGACGCCGAACGCTTGGGAGCCGATATATCCGGCGTAAGGTACAAGTACATGGCTTTTGACGCAATGGTTCCCGCGTTGGAATCAGGCGAGGTAGATGCGGCAATAATCAGAGGCACGTATTCTGTGGTTGCGTTGCAGGAAGGCCATTTTATTTTGTATCAGAACTGGGACGTACAGCCGGGAGATGAATGCTGCCCGGCGATTATTGACCAGGCCGCGCTGGCGCTGCTTGCACACCGCAGCAAATTGGACGCGATAGAGCCTTTGCTGGATGCACTGGAAAAAACGCGCGAGCTTTCTCAGGATGATCTTCGCCGCGCTGTAGCAGACAACACGGTAATACCTTTTGAAATACTGCAAGGCCAGCCCGTGCCTGAATTTTCCAGAGCCGATGACGAATTGGTAGAAATTTTTCGCCAACATTCCCATGACGATGACGATCATAACCATGATCATGACGACCACTATGGCAATGTGTGTCCTCTGCCTCCTGTTCTTGGGTATAGCGGTCAGGCATGGCAGCCGCCAGAGGTATAGCGATGAATAAATACGAAACCAAGGGTGCGCGTAGCGCCTTTCGGCTGGCCTTGCGCGAGCTTGGCTACTTTTTCAAGGGCGCGGCGATGAATATATTTTCGCTTGAATTCCTTATGGTGCTTATTCCCTTGCTTGGGTTGTGGGAGCTTTTGCCGCGTATGGGCGTTGTGCCGCGCACACTCGTACCTCCGCCTAGCGATGTGGCTGTGGCTGCCTGGGACATGTTTACCAAACATAATTTTTTGAAAGATATAGGAGACAGTATGCTCAAGTTTTTCATGGGATTGGGCATTGCCGTTATCACCGCCATTCCAATCGGGGTGCTTATGGGGTGGAACATCGCCATGAGAAAGCGGGCGCTGCCGTTGTTTCAGCTTCTTGCCCCCATCCCGCCGCCCGCGTGGGTGCCTATTACCATAATCTTTTTTGGCATTGGTCTGCCCATGCAGACTTTTTTGATATTCATAGGCGCGTTTTATCCCATTTTGTTCAACACCTACCAGGCGGTTAAAGATACCGAGCCACGCTATCTGGCCAGTGCGCGGGTATTTGGCGCCAGCGAGCTTGCGCTTATTCTGCACGTATATTTCTGGCATGCGCTCGGGGCGATTATCATGAGCGTCAAAACCGGCGTGGCAATGGGGCTTGTTATGCTGGTCATCGCGGAAATGTATGGCGGGCGCACGGGAATCGGCTATGTTCTTGTCGAGGCCAAGGATTATTTCCAAATTTCCAAAATGGTGGTGTGCATGGTGACGCTGGGAGTCATCGGTTGGTTTTTGATTGAGGCGTTGAAATTTATTGAACTTAAATTAGCCGTCTGGAAAGTAGGGCGCTAAATGATTGAAGCCCGCAACATTACCAAATTCTTCTCGATAGTAAACGAGGACCGCACCGCAGACGGCATTACCGCAGTGCTTTCGGTGTCGCTCACCATTGAGGACGGCAAAATCGTCAGCCTCTTGGGGCCATCCGGCTGCGGCAAATCCACCTTTCTTGAAATCCTAGGCGGCTTGCAGGCCCCCACCGAGGGCAGCGTATATATAGACGGCGCACAAGTGCTTGAGCCTCTGCCTTCTACCCGCAAAGAAATGGACGAATATCGCCGCAAATATCGGCTTCTGTCTCCATTGGCAAATGGTTTAATCAAAAACCGCCCCAAGCACGATATAGCCATGATTTTCCAGGATTACGCCGTGTTCCCGTGGATGACTGTGCTGCAAAACGTGAAGTTTACCCTGAAATTGCGCGGCATTCCGCGCCGCGAGCGCGAACCTGTGGCAATGACCTATCTGAGAAAAATAGGGCTTGCCGATTCTCTGAACAAATATCCGTCGCAACTGTCGGGAGGAATGCGCCAGCGCTTGGCTCTTGCCCGCGCACTAGCGGTGCAGCCGCGCATCATCCTGATGGATGAGCCTTTCGCCGCCGTGGACGCTTTGACGCGTGAGCGATTGCAAGACGACCTCTTGCGCCTGTGGTATGAAACAGGCATTACCATCGTGCTGGTTACGCATGACACCGACGAGGCCCTGTATCTCTCGGATGAAATAGTGGTATTTTCCCCAAATCCCGGCGCCATACGCAACCGCTTTGCCATTGACTGCGCGCGCCCGCGCCGCCGCAGCGATCCGGAGCTTCTGGCGCTCAAAGAGCGCATAACTTCGCTTTTCAAGTATGACATCAATCATGAGAGTGAGTACTCAATATGAGCAATGTTTTTCGTTCAAGGTTGTATGGCAATATCACAGACACGATAGGGGCTACGCCTCTGGTGCGGTTGCCAAAAATCAGCGAAGGATTGCCGGGCGTACTGTTTGGCAAGCTGGAATCCTTTAATCCTGCGGGTAGCGTCAAATGCCGCATAGGCGCGGCCATGCTGGAAGCGGCACGGCTGCAAGGCAAACTAAAGCCCGGTGGCGTGGTAATAGAACCTACAAGCGGCAATACTGGCATTGGGCTGGCGTTTGCCTCTGCGTCGCAAGGATACCGGCTGATACTTACTATGCCTGAAACTATGTCCGTAGAACGGCGCAAGATCGTGAAGATGCTTGGCGCGGATCTGGTCTTGACGCCGGGCAACGAGGGCATGGCCGGCGCAATAAAAAAAGCCAGGGAACTCGCGGCGCAAATTGTAGGCAGTTTTATGCCTATGCAATTTGAAAATCCGGCTAATCCCCAGATTCACCGCGAAACCACAGCGGAAGAAATTTGGCGCGACACGGACGGCGCGGTTGATATTTTCGTGGCAGGCGTAGGCACGGGCGGCACAATTACCGGCGTAGGCGAGGTGCTGAAAGCGCGAAAGCCCTGCGTAAAAATAGTCGCGGTAGAGCCTGATGCCTCCCCTGTGCTTTCGGGCGGCAGAGCCGGCCCTCATCGCATACAGGGAATAGGCGCAGGCTTCGTGCCAAAAATCCTCAACCGCTCGGTGATTGACGAAATCATACGCGTGACGAATGACGATGCTTTCGACACCGCCAAAAAGCTCGGGCGTGTGGAAGGTGTGCTGGTGGGCATATCTTCCGGCGCGGCGATCTCTGCGGCCTTGAAGCTGGCGGGCAAAGAAGAAAACGCCGGAAAAATTATCGTCGCCATGCTGCCCGATTCAGGCGAGCGCTACCTGGCCACCCCGCTTTCAGACATCTCGGAGTATTAGAGCGGTTTATCTCCAGACCTTTGCTTTCATGATTGCCCATACCTATGATGACAGGTATACTCACCTAATCCAAAGTCATGCGGCAGAGCCAGTATCGCAAACGCAATTCCAAAAAGGGAACTCATGCTTTTCAACAAAAAACAGGGCAAATTTCTGCTTGAGGTCATTGATAAATGGGTAGCGGAAGAAACAATTCCGCAGGAAACTGCCGCCCGTTTGCGGGAAAGTTTTTCCATCCGTCCGTTCGACTGGAAAAGACTGGCGAAATATTCCTTCTGGATTGCCATCATTTGTCTCGTCATTTCGGTCGGCAGCGTGCTTGCCGACAGCGCATTACGCGCGTTGCTGGCATTCTTTTTCTATGCCCACGAAGGCATACAGAGCCTGTCTTTGGCGCTGCTCGCGGCAGGCGTTTTTTACCTTGGCCTGACCCTGCGCCGCAAAAATCCAGAGCGTATCTTCAGCACGGAAGCCATTTTCTTTATCGGGGTATTGCTGTGCGCTGGCTCCATCACATTTCTCGGCATGGCCATTGATACCGGCAGCGGTCACTTTTCGCTACTCTTCCTCCTGGCAACGCTCGTTTATGGCGCGCTTGGCCTGAAACTTTCGTCCAAACTGATCTGGGCGTTTTCCATCCTGTCGCTGGGTTCCTGGTTCGGCACGGAAACCGGCTATATGTCCGGCTGGGGCGCTTACTATCTTGGTATGAATTATCCGTTGCGCTTTGTCTTGTTCGGCGCCGCTTTAATCTGGATCAGTTTCGGGTTCAGAAAGTTTCTCTATCTCAAGGATTTTGCCCATTCCACGTATGTGTTTGGCCTGCTGTATCTCTTTATCGCCCTGTGGATACTGTCCATTTTCGGGAATTACGATGATATTGATGTCTGGCGTTATGCCAGGCAAATAGAGCTTCTCCATTGGGGGCTGTTATTCGCGCTGGCTGCCATTACTGCCATTGTCTATGGCCTTAAATGCGACGATTACACCTCGCGCGCCTTCGGCATTACCTTTTTGTTCATCAATCTGTACACAAAATATTTCGAGTTTTTCTGGGATGCCACCCACAAGGCCGTTTTCTTCCTGATTCTGGCCGTATCGTTCTGGGCAATCGGAAGCCGCGCCGAAAAAATATGGAATCTGGAATTCCTGAAACCCAACTCTACCGCCGCCGAAAGTCCAGAAGTATAGCATATTTTTCTGTAAATAAAGCGACATGCAAGTGGTTGGGGTTCGCTACGCCTTACCCCAGTCTTCTCCCGCTGATTAGGCCGCTCATCTTCTGCATCAATTCCGCCCGCTCCTCCGAGCTTAGCCGGTAGAACCAGCGCAATAGCACAGCCTCATCGTCATCTTCCGCGTAAAAGAATGAGACTGGCACGCTCAACACACGAGCAATCCGTTCCACCATTGAGGAATCTGGCTCGTGCTTGCCTCGCTCATACTGGTTCATTCGAGCGCTTGCCGACATTTCGTCAATCCCCGCCAGCACACCAAGTCGTGCCTGAGACAGTCCGGCTTCACGCCTAATCTCCTTGAGACGCTTTGAAAAGACAGACATCCACAGCCTCCAGTATAGAGGCTAAGATGATCTTAGGTAGTTGTTGACTTTGTACTAAGAGTTTTTTAGTATTGGGTTTTCAACTCACAATGGGGAATTGTTATGAGACTGTTAGCGATTACCTTGGCATCTGCGTTTTTGCTCGCTGGGTGTGGCACAGCCAACAACTACCTGGCACAGAAAAGTCATACGATGGAGTATTATCGAATTTTCGATATCAAAACAACAGCTTCTAGGCAGAGCGTTGCCAAAGCGGCAAGCAATGGAATAGGACGCAATGTAAACAGCGTACAGGAAGCCACTCCGATTCCAGCTACTGGTGAAATCCCTGAAACACCAGGGCGATTCAAGCTCGTAAATCCACTAGCTGGTTCCCAATTTGCTGCACTAGCTGGTGCTGGTGGTTTACCACGCTTTCCAGTCTGTGACGACGCAATCTGGACGGCGCGAGCCCAACGAATCATCACCGATTACAATACTACGCATCTGACGGCTTGCCTATTTCAGTACAAGGACGGCTACCACCTCAATCTTTACGCAGCGCTTGTAAAGAAAACGGGGGGAGTATTCCAGATTAGCCTGACTATGACTGATGCTTTAGTTGGTACGCCGGAAGAATGGACGGAGAAAACGCTGCTTGACATCGTGCGCACAATTCATTCTGAGTCTGGCGCAGAAATTACGTTGCTGGAAGCACAGCCTGATATTGCCGGAACTCCTTGGCTGGATGATGGAAAACCGCTAGAGCAACTCAAGTAGTCCGTAGATTTGGGGGGAGCATAGCGAACTCCAACCCATGGGATTGACCGTCGTTTTACAGGAGTCGCTATGCCCCTGATCTCGTCACTATCTCCCCATTCATCCGCTCTATCAACGCTGCCAGCGGCATTGTCCCCAGGTCCTCGCCTTTTGCTCGCACTGCGACCAAGCCCGCTTCCTTTTCCTTATCGCCCACAATTAGCTGATATGGCAGGCGGTTCATGCTATGGGCGCGAATCTTCCAGGTTATTTTTTCATCGCGGGTGTCGGCCTCGGCGCGCAGTCCCGCCGCGCGTAATTCCTCCGCCACACGAATCGCATAATCAGCCTGGCGTTCGGAGATGGAGAGCACAACCGCGTGTTGCGGCGCAAGCCAGAGCGGAAACGCGCCCGTGTAGTGCTCGATCAGAATGCCCACAAAACGCTCCAACGAACCGAAAAGGGCGCGATGCAGCAGAACCGGACGCTTGTAGGCATTGTCCGCATCAACATAATGAATGTCGAAACGCTCAGGCAGGTTCATGTCGACCTGCAAAGTGCCGCATTGCCAGTCGCGCCCGATTGCGTCGCGCAGCACAAATTCCAGCTTGGGGCCATAGAACGCGCCCTCGCCGGGAAAAAGTTCATAGGCAACTTCCATGTGCTTTAACGCTTGTTCCAACGCGCCCTCCAGCTTGTCCCAAATGGCATCCGTTCCAATCCGGTTGGCAGGACGGGTTGAAAGTTTCACCCGCACATTCTCAAAACCAAAATCCTTGTAGATACTGAAAATCAATTGCACAACATTGCGACATTCCGCTTCCATCTGCTCTTCGGTACAGAAAATATGCGCGTCGTCCTGGGTAAAGTGACGCACTCTTAACAGGCCGTGCAATGCGCCGGAAGGCTCATAGCGGTGCACCTTGCCGAATTCCGCCATCTTTAACGGCAGATCGCGGTAGCTCTTCACCCCTTGCGCGTACATGGCCAGAGCGCCAGGGCAATTCATCGGCTTTAAGGCAAATACGCGCTCGTCCTCGGTCTGGGTGGTAAACATGTGCTCCCGATAATTGAACCAGTGCCCGGAAGTCTCCCAAAGAGCGCGATCCATCACATCCGGCGTGTTGATTTCCAGATAGCCCGCCTTGTCCTGCTGCTCACGCATGTAATCAATCAAGGTCTGGAACAGTCGCCAGCCTTTGGGATGCCAGAACACCGCCCCCGGCGCTTCATCCTGAAAATGGAAAAGGTCAAGCTGTTGCCCTAGGCGGCGATGGTCGCGCCTTTCCGCTTCTTCCAGTTGATGCAGATAGGCTTCCTGCTCTTCCTTCCTTACCCAGGCCGTGCCATAAATGCGCTGCAACATCTCGTTTCTGGAGTCGCCGCGCCAGTATGCGCCCGCAACTTTCATCAGCTTGAAGACCTTGAGTTTGCCGGTGGACGGCACATGCGGCCCCCGGCAAAGGTCGGTGAACTCCCCTTGCCGGTACAGGGAGACTTCTTCCCCCTGCGGTATGGCGGCAATCAACTCCGCCTTGTATTTTTCCCCTTGGGCAAGAAAAAACCGCACGGCTTCATCGCGTGATTGGACTTCGCGCGTGACCGGAGAATCCGCCCTGGCAAGCTCCGTCATTTTATTTTCGATGGCGGTCAAATCTTCCGGCGTAAAGGGGCGCTTGTAGGCAAAATCGTAATAGAAGCCGTTTTCAATTACCGGCCCGATGGTTACTTCCGCATCCGGGTACAGACTCTTGACCGCATGCGCGAGCAGATGCGCGGTGGAATGACGTATGACTTCCAGACCTTCCGGGTCTTTGTCGGTCACTATTGCCAAGGCTGCGTCTTGCTGGATCGTGTAGGAGGTATCAACCAGTCGCCCATCAATTTTTCCGGCCAGCGCCGCCTTTGCCAATCCCGCGCCGATGCTTGCCGCCACCTCTGCTACAGTGACGGGCGTAGGGTAAGCGCGGACGGAAGCATCCGGCAGGGTAATATTGATGGCGGACATAAAGCGCCTCCGGCGAGGAGAAAAAGATAGCGACAAAAAATGCGGCCTGGCCGCATTGATCAACATGGCAGGCGCGATCACTAACGCACAAATCGCTGGAAGCCTTACCAATAACTGATTCTGAAAATTCGATTTGCCGTTATGCAATCAAACGCCCCGCTATTTAGCGCTTGCTGCCCCTGCCTTTCCAACCGGGGTCTTGACGTGCGCGGCGCGGTCAAGTTTCCAGAATCCAAGGATGAAAGGATAGCATCCAATGCTGGCTTGTGTAAACTCCCCGGCGAGAGAGGGCAGCGGGTCAGGTTGAACACTTGTTAGGCGCAATCCTCGCCGTTTATGGCGAGGTGAGCGAGATTGTTTTTGGAGCCTTCGGCTCTCTAACCTGTGCCGAGGAATTCCCGGCCTTTAGGCAGGGGCGACTCAAATAGATGCTTTCTGAATTTGCGCCGCAATCACCCTCCTCCCGGCTCCTCTCCCTCTTTCCCGCCCCTTCGGTGCGTCCCCTTTGACTTGCGGAGAAGCCAAAAGGGGCAAGGCGGCAATTGGGGTTAGCCCCCTTTTTAAAGGGCATTGCTCACTTTATATTGATTGTTTTGTACTGTTTTTGATGAAAGAACAGTAGGAGGGTATCGTTCAACGCCTCAAGGCTTTTGCTGTACCTCTTACTCTTCCTGTTGAATCTGGCAAGGTTATCCCTGACACTGCTGTTGATACTCTCTATCAAGTGCGTTTGTGATTTCCCCGGCGCTATTCTGTGTAGCTTTGATATCCCTATCCTTGCAAACACTTCTGTGTAGCAACTGTTTCCATCTGTGTAGATACGCGCTATCTTGCCAACCGCCTTTCTCGCAGCATGATAAAGTTGAGCCGCGCACTTGCTTGCAGTCCCTATGACATAAGCAATAACCTTGCCCGCCCTTCTAGAATAAGCAAGCCATACTTGAATTCTTGAGCCCCTTTTTTTACACGTGTATAAAGCTCGTCCATCTCTATGATTTCTGGTATTTCATCACCCTCCAGCAGGGTTTG
>Ga0099364_10001365_pt1 | contig 40471 bp, 44 predicted proteins | sample TergutTh196P3_FD_73070 | JGI IMG/M metagenome (GOLD analysis project Ga0099364, IMG submission 73070) | Microcerotermes parvus P3 segment gut microbial communities from Pointe-Noire, Republic of the Congo - Th196 P3 | ecosystem: Host-associated > Arthropoda: Insects > Digestive system > Gut ...
CAATCCTGTCATCGTTCCATAAGCCCTCGACTAGCTCTAGTGCAAACGCCCTCATTTGTTCAAATTCCGCAGGCGTTACTGGCGAGGCTTCCTCTATTAGCACGTATACATTTGCGTTGCGTGGCTTCTGCGGTATTTGCGGTCTAGCGAGAATAGACTCGCGCCGTATCGTTCTGTCAAGCACCATGAAGCGTGGAATCCTAGAACGAGCAGAAAAGCCGTTCAGCCAGTCATGGTAGGCGAGCTGTAGCGAAATTGTATCGTTTGCTGACTGTACACTCATGCCCGAAATCGGGGCTTCTAATAGGTCGGTCACATCTATTAGTAGCTGTGTTTCCTCGTCCCAAAAGAATATCCCCGCATCAAAATCGGGGTCGTTGAACAGCGTGGGGTCAAGGTCAAAGGTCAATGTCACCTCGCCAAAATCCGCATCAATTCGCACCTCAAACGCCCCACCTGTAGCCCCTGGCATATCCCCACCAAAAAAGTAATCATTTTCGGGTACTCGGTTTATCGACACCTTACCCATTTCACTTGCAGGCAAGTCAATAGAAATACTCGGCACTGCCTTGTCTGTCGGCTGTAAATCGGGGGCTTCCACCACTGTGTTAAATAGTCTGTCACCGTCCAAAACGCCGTCCCCGAATGTATCGGGGTTCAAAGGGTCTGTGCCGAATACGTGGATTTCCTCGTAGTCGGTCAAGCCATCGCCGTCCGTATCGGGGTTGAGTGGGTCTGTGCCGTAAATGTGTACTTCCTCGTAGTCGGTCAAGCCGTCGCCGTCCGTGTCGGGGCTGTTCGGATTCGTGCCTAGCAGAAATTCCTCGTAATTCGTCAGTCCGTCACCGTCAGAATCACGCTCGCCGTCACTCACTCCGTCACCTACGGAATCCCACAACAAGGGGTCTGTAAATGAAACGAATACCTCGTAGCCGTCGGGCAAGCCGTCGCCGTCCGTGTCGGGGTTTTCGGGGTCTGTGCCGATAAGCTCCTCGTACCAGTCGGGTAAGCCGTCCTCGTCTGTGTCCGTGTCACTCATGTAAACAAAATTTGCGGTAATCGTGGTATCGTTCTCGGGCATGATAAAAGAGTTGTTTGGCATTAGCTCGTGGAAATAAAATTCTCCACCGTTGGACGTTTCCCAGCCTGTGAAAAAGTAGCCCTCGTCCGCTTCGGCTTCTATTGGTACGGCGGTATTTGCAGGGTAATAGTCGGGTATCGGGCTTAGTATTCGCCCACCTGTGGTAGGTTGAATACTTAGGGTAAAATCACTCCTTAGAAAGCGTAGGTCGAAGCCTACAAGCCACCGCATGAATGCGGTAACGTCTGCACTGTTCACAACTCCGTCATCGTTTATATCTGCGATACGGTTATCGAATATTACAAAGCCATCGTGTCCTGCGATTGCACGAGCCAAAAAGACTACATCGGCAGAGGATACATCACCCATACCGTCCGAAGAAAGCGCCCCAAGCCGTAGCCATAACGGCATTAGTACCGTGTCCTCGGTGAAAATCTCGCTCTCGAAGTCTACCTTGTTTTTGCCGTCTACGCTCCAGCCGTTAAAAATCCACTCCAAGCGGAATAATTCGGGGGGTATTATTGCGGTAGGTGTTTCGTCTAGCGGTATTTCCTGTATAAGACTGCCACCGCCTGTGTGTTCGCTATCCTCAGTGAGGAATGTAAGCGTGATTGTGTCGTTGGCTAAGACTAGCTGTGTGGTGAGCGGAAGCAATGGCAAAACAAGCAAAACAGCCATGAAAACACAAACTAATTTCTTAAATCCATTAACCTTTCCAAATCTAAACATAAAGCCCCTCCTAATTTTGACTAATTTCGCGTAAATTCTAATCTAATCGCTTGTAAAACAACAACGCCAAAATTCCCAAGCACCCCACCCTAATTCAAAAACATACTCCCAATCCCCTCATCACTCATAAGCTCCACAAGCAGGGAATGGGGTATACGCCCGTCCAAAATATGCGCCCTAGGCACGCCTTGCCGCACGGCTTCTACACAGCAATCTACCTTTGGAATCATGCCGCCTGTGAGTATGCCCGATTTTTTTAGCATGGGTACCTCGGCGAGCGTTACCGTGGGAATAAGCGTGTCCTCGTAGGACGCGTCACGCAACAAGCCGCGTACATCTGTAAGCAAAATCAGTTTTTCGGCTTTTAACGCAATCGCGATTTTTGAGGCGGCTATGTCGGCGTTGATGTTGTACATTTCGCCGTCTGCTTCACCGCAAGCAATGGAGGAAATTACTGGGGTGTAGCCGCCGTTTAGGGCGAGTGTAATCGGTGCGGGTTCTACATGTGTAATGTCGCCCACCAGCCCTAGCTCGTCCTCGCCGTCCTGCTTTTTGGCGGTGAGAAGTCTGCCGTCCATGCCCGAAAGGCTTATTGCCTTGCCGCCAAGCTCGCCCAGCAACTGCGCCATTTGCTTGCCCACGCGCCCTGCGAGTACCATTTGCACCACGTCCATGGTTTCCTTGTCGGTGTAGCGTATGCCTTTCACAAATTTCGGCTTTTTGCCGATTTTTACTAGCATTTCGTTGATTTCGGGGCCGCCGCCGTGTACCACTACTACGTGTATTCCCACAAGCGCGAGCAAAACAATGTCGCCCATGACCTGTCTGCAAAGCTGCGCCGACTGCATAGCCGCGCCGCCGTATTTTATGACAATGGTTTTTCCGTGGTAGCGTTGAATGTATGGCAACGCTTCGGAGATAATTTCCGCTTTTTCCATTTTGGAAAGAGAATCCTTTAAAGGCATATGCGCCACTCCTTATGTCCTATAATCGCCGTTAATCCGCACATAATCGTACGTCAAGTCACAGCCGTATGCTTCCGCCGAAAAATCGCCGTCACAAAGGCTTACGTCTATCGTAATTTCCTTTTCGCCCAAAATCTTTTTTGCTTCCTCCTCGTCAAAGCTAAGCCCTGTGCTTTGCTTGCAGACGAGAATTTCGCCTGTATTGGAGGAAAAGCCAACGTCCACGCGGGCGTTGTCGAAGTGTACGCCGCTGTAGCCCATCGCACAAAGAATCCGCCCCCAGTTTGCATCAGAGCCGAACATCGCCGCCTTTACCAAGGACGAGGAAATGACGGATTTGGCAAGCAAAGCCGCCGATTCGTAGCTTTCCGCGCCGTTCATTTTGCAGATTAACAGCTTTGTTGCGCCCTCGCCGTCGCGCGCTATGTCCTTAGCGAGCCTTAGGTTAATTAAATTAAGCACATGCAGGAATTTGTCATAATCCTCGCCCGCGCTGTCGATAGTGGGGTTTTCGGCTGTCCCCGATGCCAAAATCGCCGTCATGTCGTTGGTGGACGTATCGCCGTCCACGCTTACCTGATTATAGGAAATTTTTACCGATTGGCTTAACGCCTTTTGCAGCATTTCCGAGGAAATGTCGCAGTCAGTAGCCAAAAAAGAAAGCATTGTCGCCATGTTTGGGTTAATCATGCCAGAGCCTTTGGCGATACCGCCGATTGTTACGGTTTTTCCGCCTAGCTCAAATTCTGCCGCCCAGCTTTTGGAAAATGTGTCAGTTGTCATAATGGCCTCGGCGGCGGGCGTATTGTCGCGCGAAAGTGCTTTTACTAGCTCAGGCACGCCTGCCACGATATTTTCTATGGGAAGCTGTACGCCAATCACGCCCGTGGAGTTTACTATTATGTCGGCAGGCTCGATTTTTAGCTCGTTTGCTACGGCGTTTACCATTTTCTCCGCCGCGCTTAGTCCGTTTGGGGCGCAGGTGTTGGCGTTGCCAGAATTGCATAAAATTGCACGAGCCTTGCCGTTTTTTAGATGTTCCATTGTGAGAATAAGCGGCGCGCCTTTTACCTTGTTTGTTGTGTAAACGGCGGCGGCGTTGCACTGTTTGTCCGCCAAAATAAGGGCGAGGTCGCGCTTGTCCCTGTTCTTGCGTATTCCGCAATGCACGCCAGAAACCTTAAAGCCAGGCACGGCGGTAATTCCGCCCGAAGCAAGGCCGCTCCAACATTCTAAATTGTCCATTGTTATCACTCCAAACCTATAGCTTCATCTAATCCGCAAGCAATATTCATGCACTGTATAGCCGCGCCAGACGCGCCCTTGCCAAGATTATCCAAGCGCGCCACAAGCAGAATTTGCTCGTCGTGACCGAATACAAAAATTTCCAAATTGTTTGTTCCATTGCACGCCGTAGCGTCCAAAAAGCCGCTGTCGAGCGCGTAATCCATGGGCTGTACCGTCACAAAGCGGCTGTCTGCATAATGTGCCGCAAGTGCTTCTTGCACGTCCTGCGCAGACATTTTTTTGGTAAGCTGCGCGTTCCATATGGGAACGCTTACCAACATGCCTTGGAGCATATCGCCCACCACAGGATAAAAAATCGGCGGCGCGTTAAGCCCTGTAATGGCTTTCATTTCGGGTAAATGCTTGTGTGCAAGCCCAAGCGCATAGGGTCGCGGCGAATGGTACTTGTCGCCCGCCGTTCGGTTGTTTTCGTGTGCGTCGATTAGCGTAATTCCGCCGCCAGAATAGCCTGTAAGCGAGGTACAGCTTAAACGCTCGCTCGCTGGCAGCAAGCCCGAGGAAACAAGCGGATAAACCGTGGAAATAAAGCCAGCGGCGTGACAGCCGTTTACCGCAATTCTTTTGGACGTTTTTACGGCGGCGCGGTGCTTGGCGGAAAGCTCGGGGAAGCCGTACGCCCAGCCGTCGGCGGTTCTATGCGCCGTGGACGCGTCAATAATCAGCGTGCTTGGCGAGGTAGCCGCCACGGATTCACGCGCCGCATCGTCCGGCAAGCACAGGAATACAACGTCCGCTTCCTCCAAGAGCGGCTTTTTTGCCGCGAAGCTCTCGCGTACCTCAAAATCTAGCTGTAGCAGGGTGATGTCGTTGCGTTCTTTAAGCCTTGACTCTAGCTTTAAGCCTGTTGTGCCGTATTGGCCGTCTATGAAAACTTTCATGGTTTTATCTCCTTTTTATGTTTTGAGAGAGTGTAGCATAGTGGGAAAAAATATGCAAGGGTTTTTGGATATTTATACATGAATGAGTGGATATATATTCGTTAGTGGGAAAATGTTACGAATCAATGGAACGCGGATTTACGCGGATTTAACGGATTTTCGCGGATTTTTTCGGACGTGTTTTTAAATCCGTGTAATTAAAAATTAACGTGCCGTCCGTATTTCTGCTGTGCCACGCTCCCTCTGTGCCTCTGTGCCTCTGTGTGAAAAAATCTTTTAACTAAAAAATGGGGATATACGCTTTACCTATGTTCATTATTTATCAAAAAGATTTTCACACAGAGGCACAGAGGCACAGAGGGAGCGAGGCATAGCAGGCAATGAAACGTGGATTTAAATATTGTATTTGTTGTGGGGGATTTGCAGGTTTTTTGTAGGGGACGGATTTATCCGTCCCGAGGTTACCTCGCTCTGCGTTAATGGACGTTACCCGCCCCGAATTGACGAGCGTGCATACCTCGGGACGGATAAATCCGTCCCCTACAATACAAGTCACAATACCCCAATAAAAAAAGAGCGAAAATAAATTTTTTTCACTCTTTCTTTTTTTTACATATCGTGGTAATATAAATACAACTCACCCCTCACGGAGGTTTTCCCATGGTTTTTTACTACAGCCGTTCTGGCAAAACAAAGCTATTTGCACAGGCTGTAGGCGAGGTCGTAGGCTACAATGTCCAGGAGCTGGAGTCCGCCCTAAACGACAAAAGCCCCTTTGCGTTCATTATTAAATCGCTCGGCTTGACCTTTTCACAAAAATCATTCCCTGTTTCTAATATGCCAAGCGCCCTACCGCAGGAAATCTATGTATGCTCGCCTATTTGGGGCGGTCAGGTAGCCGCGCCTGTTAAATATTTTTTGGAAAACGCCAAGCTGCAAGACACCACCGTGCATTTTATTTTAACCGCAAGCGTTCCTGTGGAAAAATATAGGCAAAACGCGCTAAACCTTTTGCAAAAAATTTCGTGTATAACAGGGAACGCATATATTTTTGCTACGTCATCAAAAATAACGCCAGAAATAGATGTAATAAAAGAGCAATTTCAAGAGTTGATAAATACGTGAGCCTTTCCATAGCTATTTACACACTGGGCTGTAAGGTAAACCAATGTGACGCGGAAGCCCTAATCGCACTGCTTAACGAGCGCGGCTACAATGCCTTTCATACGCGAGAATTTGAACAGCCAGCAGATGTGTATGTAATCAACACATGCACTGTCACGCATGTAAGCGACAAAAAATCGCGCCAAATGGTAAGCCGCGCCAGGAAATTGAACCCCAACGCCTTTGTAGCGGTTTGCGGCTGTATGACAAAAACGTCAGAGGTGACGGAATATGCCTTTGATGCACGAAGCCCCGACGATTTTTTATTAGAATTAAATAAAATCACCCCTGCAAACAAAAATATAGAGCAAAAAAAAGCAAAAACACGCGCGTTTATTAAAATTCAAGACGGCTGTGAGCGTTTTTGTTCGTATTGCATTGTGCCGTACGCGCGCGGAGCGGTAAAAAGCCGCCCAGTAGCGGAAATTGTTTCGCAGGCGCGCGACTTGATTCGCACAGGTACGCTGGAAATCGTATTGACTGGTATACAAATCGCTTCTTATGGACATGATACGGAAAATTCCTTGCCGTATTTAATAAAAGAAATCGCCGCGCTTGACGGCTTGGGGCGGCTTCGTTTAAGCAGTATAGACCCATGGGCGGTGAGCGGCGAGTTTTTGGACGCTGTTTCGCGCCCTGCCGTATGCGAGCATTTCCATTTGTCCCTACAGAGCGGCTGTGACACAACGCTAAAAAAAATGAATAGGCGATATTCCGCCGCAGACTACGCCAGGGCCGTCAACGCACTGCGGAAAATTCACCCCAATGTCACGCTAACCACGGACGTAATCGTGGGCTTTCCAGGGGAAAGCGAAGCGGACTTTTTGCAAAGCTGTGATTTTGTGCGTGAAATGAAATTTGCCAAGGCGCATGTTTTTGAGTTTTCTCCGAGAAAGGGAACGCCTGCGGCGGAATTTGGCGGACAGGTAGAGCATAAAATAAAAGCGGAACGCGGACGAGCTATGCGCGGCATTTCTGACGAGCTTCAAGCAGAATTTTTGCAGTCGCAGGTAGGCAAGACATTAAGCGTATTGTTTGAAAAGGAAAACGCGGGGCATAGCAGGAATTATTGTGAGGTGCGCGCCGTTGGTTCAAAAAACACAATTAAGGAAGTAAAAATAATAGGCTTCGAGCAAAATTATCTTAAAGGAAATGGAGAGTAATGGACATGCGAACGGACACCCGAACACTCACACCTTTTCAGCGTGTGGCGAAGGAAGAAGTACGAAAAAATTTATGGCTTATTTGCGAAGCATTAAAAGAAAAGGGCTATAACCCCATTACACAAATCGTAGGGTATATTCTTTCGGGCGACCCTACATACATCACGAGCCATAAGAACGCCCGTTCGATAATAGGCAGAATGGAAAGAGATGAGCTTTTGGAAGAAATGGTGCGGGTATACTTGAGTGAGGTATTGTAAGGTCTTAGGCTTAGATTTCGGCGAAAAAACGGTAGGCGTGGCTATTTCTCACAATGGAGTGGTGGCTACTGGCAGTAAGACCATTTTCAGAGAGGTCAACGCCATACGTTCATGCCTAAAGGAACTAAAGAGCATTGTCAGAGAGCATAATATAAAGGAAGTCGTGCTTGGCTATCCTAAAAAAATGGACGGCGAGGAATCCGCGCGCTGTGCGGAAACCTTGGCGTTCAAAGAAAAGCTAGAGCGTTATATAAAAAATATTAACGTCATTTTGTGGGACGAGCGTTTAAGTACGCGCGCTGTTTCGTTTTTTTTTGACGGCAAGCGCGAAAACTACAAAAAGCACGTAGACAAAATGGCGGCAGTATATATTTTGCAAGGCTATTTGGATTTTAAAAATGGAAAGGAGTTTTCGGAAATGGACGAAAACAAGCTAGGCTCAAGCGAGGACGTAGGCGAGGACGGAATAGTGGTTGTAAATGACGAGGGCGAGGAGTTTCCGCTGCAAATTCTGTCTAGCCGTGAGGACGGCAGGGACATTTATTTGCTTGCCGTTGAGCCAGAATCGGGCGAGGTGTACCACTTCATGTGTTGTCTTGCCGATGAGGGCGAGGACGACGAGGAGGTTGACCTCATTATGCTAGACGAGGAACACGAAAATTTCGAGCGTGTGGTGGAGATGTTTAAGGACGAGTATGAGGAGCTTGGAATTGAATTTGAAGAAGAATAATAAGGAGGAGCTAGTAGTTGGCTGTAAAAAAAGGTAATTTAAGGGTTTTTTCACTCGGCGGCCACGGCGAAGTAGGAAAAAACATGACCGTACTAGAATACGGCAACGATATAATAATTATTGACTGCGGCGTTGCGTTTCCGCAGGACGAAATGCTGGGAATAGACCTGGTTATTCCCGATTTCACATATTTGCAGGAAAACAAGGACAGGATTCGCGGGCTGTTTCTCACACATGCGCATGAGGACCATATCGGCTCTGTGCCGTATTTTTTGCGTGAGGTAAAGGCGACATTGTACGCCACCAAGCTAACGCTTGGGCTTGTGGGCAACAAGCTACGCGAGCATGGGCTTTTAAACAAGGCGGAGCTAGTGCCTGTGCCGCAGGGCGCGACTATTACCGCAGGCTGTTTTAAGGTAGAGTTTTTGCGGGTTAATCACTCCATAGCAGATGCCGTGGCGTTTGCGATAACCACGCCTGTGGGCGTGGTGGTTCATTCTGGCGATTTTAAGGTAGATTTTACGCCAATCCAAGGCGAAATAATGGACTTGCAGCGTTTCGGCGAGCTTGGCCGCAAGGGCGTAAAGCTGTTGCTTTGTGAAAGTACAAATGTGCTGTACAGCGGCTATACGTTGAGCGAACGCACGGTAGGTAATATGTTCCAGCGTGTGTTTGAGGAATCGCCTACGCAAAGGCTTATTGTGGCAATGTTTTCGTCACATATCGACAGAATACAACAAGTGCTTAATTCGGCGGTACAGCATAGGCGTAAGGTGCTTTTCCTAGGGCGAAGCATGGTAAACGCGGTAAAAACAGCCACGGAGCTAGGGTACTTGACCGCGCCCACGGGGCTTATTATCGAGGTGTCCGAGCTGCGCAACTACACGCCCAATCAGCTTGTAATTATTACCACTGGTAGTCAGGGCGAGCCTATGGCGGCATTGTCGCGAATGGCGGCTTCCGACCACAGGCAAATAACAATTTCTTCCACGGACAAGGTAGTCATTTCGGCTTCGCCTATTCCAGGCAACGAAAAGCTAGTTTCACGCGTAATAAACGACCTTATGAGCCAAGGCGCAGACGTAATTTACGAGGGCTTGATGGACGTACACGTTTCCGGCCACGCCAAGCAGGAGGAATTGAAGCTAATTCACGCGCTTGTCAGACCCGAGTATTTTATGCCAATTCATGGCGAATTTAGGCATTTAAAGCACCATAAAGACCTAGCCATTTCCATGGGAATGGCTAAGGAAAATATTTTTATCGCCGACATAGGCGAGGTTTTGGAAATTACTGGCAAGGGCGCGAAAATGAACGGAACTGTGCCGTCTGGTCAGCTCTTGGTTGACGGGCTTGGCATAGGCGACGTGGGCAACGTAGTTTTGCGTGACCGCAAGCACCTTTCCGAGGACGGCCTAATCATTGTCGCGGCGGGAATAAGTATGCAGGACGGCTACTGTCAAATAATTTCCGGCCCGGAAATTATTTCGCGCGGCTTCATTTTTGTACGCGAATCGGGCGACTTAATCGAAAGCGCGAAAAACAAGGTGGCGGAAACGCTGTTTGAACTGGAACAAAAAAATACTGCCGATAGGCAGCTTATAAGAAATAGGGTAAAGGACGATTTGCGCGAGTTTATCTGGCAGTCAACTAAGAGGAATCCTATGATTTTCCCTATATTGGTGGAGTTATAGCCGCCCTCTAAAATCCTCATACCCAAAACGCCGCACAAGCTGCAATTCGCCGTTTGTGCGGCGTTTTATTATGCTTGGCAGGTTTATTCCGTTAAATGTGTTATTTTTTACCATGGTGTAGATTGCCATGTCCTCAAAGGTTAGCTTGTCGCCTATTTGCAAGGGTTCGTTAAACGAGTATTGCCCGATAAAATCGCCTGCAAGGCAGGTAGAGCCGCCGAGCCTGTAGGTGTATTTTCCGTGTTCGCAAGAGCCTAAAATGCGCGGCGTGTAGGGCATTTCCAAGACATCGGGCATGTGACAAGCCGCCGAAGCGTCTAAAATGGCAATCGCGCCGTCATTTTCGATAATGTCCAAAACAGTGCATACCAAAAAGCCCGCGTTTAGCGCGACCGCTTCGCCAGGTTCGAGATAAATTTCTAAATTGTGCTTTTGTCTGAAATTTTTGATTAGCGTGACGAGCTTTTGTATATCGTAGTCTGGGCGTGTGATGTGGTGGCCGCCGCCCATGTTTAGCCACGAAATGTTTTTGAAGCAGGGCGAGAATTTTTCTTCTACGGCTTGTAGTGTGGTTTCCAGCGCATCGGCGTTTTGTTGGCACAGGGTATGGAAATGAAGCCCCGACAGGGGGGCGGGGGCACAGCCCCTTTTCTCCGACTGCCCTTTGGTGGGAATGTCATCTCGAAGCCTTGACTGCGTGCGATTGTGGGCGTTGCCCTCAAACTCATCGAAGCGGAAATTCCCCACCGTCACACCAAGCCGCGAGCCTACCGCGCATGGGTCATAAATTCCGCCGCCTTGTGTGGAAATTTCTGGGTTGATTCGTATGCCAAACTTCGCACTAGAGCCTACAGTCAAGGGCTTAAACCGTTCCCATTGTGAAAAAGAGTTGAACACAATATGACTGCATAAGGGCAGGATTTTTTTAAATTCCTCGTCGGAATAGCCAGCGGAAAAGACGTGGTTTTCTTTTTTGAGATAATCACGGCTCAACATAACCTCATGCAGACCGCTGGAAGCCGTGCCGTCAAGGTATTGGGCGATTAGCGGATATGTGTCGTACATGGAAAACGCCTTTTGCGCAAGCAAAATCTTGCAGCCCGAAGCATCGGCGACCTGGCGTAACAGCTCTAGGTTCTTGATTAAAAGCCCCTCGTCCACGAGGTAGTAGGGGGAGGGTAGGGCATTCACGGTACAAGCACAGGGCTAAAATCCTCTACCCAAGGCAAGCCCCATTTGTTTAGCGCGTCCATAAACGGGTCGGGGTCGAGCTGTTCTACATTGAATACGCCCGATTTTTGCCATGCGCCGTTCATTACGAGCATTGCGCCAATCATGGCAGGTACGCCCGTTGTGTAGGAAATCGCTTGCGACTGCACCTCGCGATAGCATTCCTCGTGGTCGCAAACATTGTAAATATAGTAGGTGAGCGGCTTGCCGTCCTTTACGCCTTGGAAAATACAGCCAATATTTGTTTTGCCCTTGGTACGCGGGCCGAGGGTGGCAGGGTCGGGAAGCACCGCCTTCAAAAATTGTAGCGGTACAATTTGCTTGCCGTCAAACTCAATCGGCACAATCGAGGTCATGCCTACGTTTTCTAGGCATTTTAAATGCGTGAGATAGCTTTGCCCAAAGGTCATAAAAAAGCGTATGCGCTTTATTCCCTTGATATTTTTCGCCAAGGATTCCAGTTCCTCATGATACAAAAGGTACATATCCTTTTCGCCTATTTGCGGAAAGTCGTAAACGCGCTTTATTTCCATGGGCTTTGTTTCTACCCAGTCGCCGTCCTGCCAATAACGCCCGTTTGCCGTGACCTCGCGTATGTTTATTTCCGGGTTAAAATTTGTGGCGAAGGGGTAGCCGTGGTCGCCTGCGTTAGCATCCAAAATATCCAGCTCGTAAATTTCGTCAAAATAATGCTTCATGGCGTACGCGCTAAAAATGCCCGTCACGCCAGGGTCGAAGCCGCAGCCCAAAATAGCCGTAATTCCTGCCTTTTCAAAACGCTCGCGGTATTCCCATTGCCATTTGTACTCGAATTTTGCGGTGTCGGGCGGCTCGTAGTTTGCGGTGTCGAGATAGTGTACCTTGGTTTCCAAGCACGCGTCCATTATTGTCAAATCTTGGTACGGAAGCGCGAGATTTATTACTATTTTTGGCGAAAATTGCTTAATCAACGCGACAAGCTCGTCCACGCTGTCCGCGTTTACCTGCGCCGTGTGAATTTTCGTTTTTACGTTTTTTGCTTCGAGAAAGGCTTTTATTTCGTCACATTTGCTTTTTGTGCGGCTTGCAATCATTATTTCCGAAAAAACATCGCTGTTTTGGCAACATTTGTGAATCGTGACCTGCGCAACACCGCCGCAGCCTATGATTAGTGCTTTGCCCATGTTTACCTCCTAGTAGCTTGTATTTGTATGAGTATAATCCTTTGCCGCCGTATTTTCAATACGTAAACCGCTCGCCGCGATAAATGCCTGTGACGGCAGGTAAAAAAACCAAATAAACCTAAACGCGCTAGGGAAAATGTCGGGCAGTCCAAAATACGCGGGCAGATTAAAAAGCAAAACATTGACATCACAAAGCGCGAAAAAAATAAGCCCCGCCAAGACTAAGCGATAATTGGGCTTAGGTAGGCGGCTTTTGAGATTTACGTAAATATTTAGTGCGAATAGGAAAGCGTATAAGATTGCTAGGGTGGGTAGGCTTTGTGTGGTGAAGCCGAGAAGCCAGACGAGGAGGGTGGCTAAAAGTAAGCTGTAAAGGCTTCGAGGCGATATTCCCACCAAGTTGATGTTTTGCGTTGAACGCAAAACATCAACGGAACAGTCGGAGAAAGGGGGCAACGCCCCCCCCGCTGCGCGTAAAATGTAAAAGATGTGTGCGAAACAAAAAACCGCAACACCTAACAAATATTCCTGCCGTAAAATAAGGAAATAATCCGCCGTAACGGTAGCCCCAAGCCCACACACAAGCAACCCCCAGTCCTTAGAAGAAAGGCGGCGCATATACGAAAAAACAGCAAAAATCAAGCAAATGCAAACAAACGCAAATTTAAAATTAGGCTCAATAGTCATAGGTATAGTTTTTGCGGAAATGGGGGAATTATGCGTTAATGTTGTTTGGTTAGCCTTTCGCTCCTTGCGTCATCAAGGGTAGAGCCATTGTTTGGTATTATACCCACAAGGCTGTCGAGAATTGTCTGTTTATCCTCTTGAATAGTTTTAAAGATGTTTTCTTTATTGTCAACAATATATGCTTCTATTAAGTCTGGCAAGCTAGGATTCATTTCATAGTATGCAAAATCCTCAGACTCAACGGATTCGTCATCTTTATCAGACGTATATCCATAATCGTCATCGACATAGTATATGTGTGATGCGGCAGAAAGAAAATTCAACGCAAATTTCTCACCACCGATTACTCTCAATGCTTCCGCAACGTCATTTGTGGAAAAAATATTGCCAAAGGTATCAAAGAATATTAGGTGTCCTCCATTATTTACCTCTGAATCATATGCGAAAGCAATAATAGCGTTTTTTTGCTCCGTAGAAAGAGATTTGCTATTGTTATCAAGAAATGAATAATATACTTCGTCAATGAAACGATTCCATAAGTCGGTAGATTCCATTAAAACACCTCCTCTATCGTGAAACCTCCACAACCGTCCAGATATTATCCCGACTCCGCGCAGTAACACCAAAGACCCCATGCTCGTACTTCAAATCCCCATTTTCCTCCGCCGCCCACACTACCTCGACAATGGCGGCATAGTCGTAATTTGTCGCTAGCTCGCCTGTGGTAACGCTTGCGGCGTACATTGCCCTGCCCTCAAATTTTGTAGGCGCGAAAAGGTTAAACAGCTCGCCCGAGCCTTTTAATTCGTCCGATATTCCCAGCAATCCGCTTTCCGTAACCTCGCCAGATTTATATGCGAGTAGGTTCAAAAACGCCTGCGTAACGGCGGTCTCGGCGGCATAACGGCGTAGGCTAGGCTGGTTGTAAAACCGCGAAACATTAAGCGGCATGGTAGCGGACGGTACATCGTATTCTACCCAGTTAATAATCAGCGAATATTGGGAAATATGCACGTCAAACAAGTGCGTTCCGTGCGGCTGCATGTTAAAAAGAACGTCCGAGCCGCGCCCGTCGGGGTCGATATTTACAACAGTACCCTGCATGTCGATAACCTCGTCGTCGCTTACCCTTACACGCAAAACCGCGTCAAGATTTGTTGCCCTTCGCCGTCTGCTTCCGTCTACGCCGTGCAGGGTGAGAACAATTAGCGGCCCTTGCTGGTCCATGCTCTCTAGCATTAGGGTAAAATCGCCTGTTTGCACGGGTACAGGGGTGGATTGCGAATTGGCGAATAGCTGTTGCGGCGTTACGTCAACAACGGGGTTCTTGTAAAAATATGTCAGTCCGTGGAAAACAAGATTTATTCGGCTTTCTAGGTTCAAAATCGGGGCAAATGTCGCGAAGCCCATTTTCATGTCGAGCGCGTCTACATAGACGTACTCGTCCCCAGTTAAAGGGGTGGGGGCTGTGTTTATTTCGTGAATTTCGACCTTAGCGAAGTCGGAATCACTGCGTAAACGGTAGCCCTCAGATTGTTGCGTTTCCCTGTAATTAAAATGAATGGTACTGCTCGCGCTGTCAAAAAGCGCGTGGCTCACGACAAGCGGACTATCGCCCATTAGCGGCTGTTGTTGCGTGATAAATACTGGCGTTTCATGCACTGGCGGCGAGGTAAAACGGTAATAGAAGCGCGTAAATTCGCCCGTGACCTTGTGCTGTATATGAAGCGTAAGGAACAAGGTTTCTTGCAGAACTTTGCCGAATTGTAAAACCGTGCCTGTTCCCTCGGGCGCGGAAATATTAAAGGTCGTGCGTGAAAATAAATTGCGGTTCTGGTCGAAAAGCAAAATATCGTAGTCGCTAGGCTCAAAAATTTCGTCAAAGTAGAAAAATGTACCGCTGTAAGCCGCAGAAATACGCAAAAGCGTAAGTGTCTGCTCGCCTATAGATTCCTGCTCATGCAAATGGATAATATTGGCATTATTGGCAACCCCTGTAGGAATTTGAATCGGCGTAAAATGCTCGACTGCCGCGGCTAGGCTTTGCTGCGCCCTAACCGCAGAATGGGCGAGCAACGCCGTGATTGCGCCTGTGGCGATTACGGTAATGCCGATAATCAGCGTGGCAATCATGGTTTTTTGCGAAACATTCGCGAATATGCTCTTTTTTGCTTCCGCTTCGCCTGTAAACGCGCCCTTTACGTACTGAATCGAAACCATGTCCTCGATTTCCGGGTCGTACACGGTTTGGGTCGGCATGGACGAGGAAATGTCCTTTACCTCGAAGCTGTCGCCCGCCACCCTGTCCGCCATAAGTAGCATTTCCAACTGGCTGTCCAAGTCCATCTCGTCATTCGCCATAGACAGCGGCTCGTCAGAATCGGCGGCAAAGTCGTCAAGCCCAAAGTCGCTAGGCGCGAAATCGTCGGCGGCGAGGTCGTCAAGGTTGAAGCCGTCAGAAGCGGCGGCAGACTCGGCAGAAGCAGGCTCGTCAAGCTCGTCGGGCAAGCCCGAATTAAGCTCGTCAAGACTGTCTAGGTCGTCTAGCGTAATCGGCGTTACGGAGCTTCGCGGCGCAGACAACGCCTCCAACGCCGCAAAGGGGTCGTCGCCGTCAAAATTAAGCTCCCCAAACATGTCCTCGCCGTTGTCGTTAAAAAGCCCTAGAGAGGATAGCTGGGCCTCCAAATCGTCAATGTCGTTCTTTTTGTTTTCATCGCTCATAATAATCATGCTCCTTGGAAAAACATTAAAACTGGGCCTAGCATCATAATGGCGGCAATAAGAAGTGCAACTACTGTGACAAGAATTTGCTTGTGTTTTTTAAGCCATTTTTTCATTGTGGAAACCCTCCTAAAAATGTATTACCCCATTATACATCTTTTGTGGTATAATTCAAAAAAATATTTCAAAAAAAATTTTAAGGGTGTGGCAAAGTGTTTTCTTCTAGTATAATTATCGGCGGTTTTTCGGTTTTTGCAATAGTTATGGTGCTAATAAATTCAAAAACGCACAGAACGCGGCAGGATAAGCTCCTCCGCCGATTTTTGGACGAGGAAGCCGCCGCAAACTCGGTGCGAAAAAAGGAAATTCCGCAGGAGCTTTTTTATACTCCAGACCTTTCCATTTTTCCGCCCGTTGGCGAGGACGACCCGTTCCAGGTAACGCGCTGTGCAAAGCGTGTTATGCTTCGCTTTGAAAAATTCATGTCTAATCTCGAACTGAAAAAGCTGTACGGCGTAGCCCAAATGGATTTAATAGCACAATATGAGGAAAATTTCAACGCATATTTGAAGGCACTCACAAAATGGGCGGAGGCTCTCGCACAGGAAGGCTCGCCCGATGCTATAAAAATTCTCGAATACGTGATTTCACGCGGCGGCGAATACCGCGACACGTACAGAACCGCCGCCGATATTTACGCCAAAAACGGCGAGCAGGAAAAGCTAGACGAGCTAATAACCCAAGCGGAAAATAACCATTTCCGCGATACGTCTATTCGCGACTGGATTTTGGGCTATATAAACGGAAAGAAAAATAGCCTATGAGCCGCGCGGACTGTATTTTTATAGAAAATTGCAGGCATATTTTGGAAAACGGCGTGTCGGACAAGGGAACGGACGTTCGCCCTCGTTGGGCGGACGGCACGCCTGCGCACACACTGCGTGTTTTCGGCATGGTTAATTCGTACGACCTAGCCGCAGAATTTCCTGCGCTTACGCTTCGCCGCCTTGCGTTCAAAAGCTGTATAGACGAAATTTTGTGGATTTATCAAAAAAAGTCTAACCGCGTAAGCGAGCTAAGCTCCAAAATATGGGATTCGTGGGCGGACGAAAACGGCACAATCGGCAAGGCATACGGCTATCAGCTCGCAAAAAAGCACAAATACCCCGAGGGCGAATTCGACCAAATCGACCGCGTTCTGTACGACTTGCAGCACAATCCGCAATCACGCAGAATAATCACAAACATGTACAACCACGAGGAGCTGCACGAGATGGGGCTGTACCCCTGTGCGTATAGTTTAAATTTTAATGTGACAAATGGCAAGCTAAATGCGATTTTAAATCAGCGTTCGCAGGATTTTCTTACGGCGAACAACTGGAACGTGTGCCAGTATGCCGTTCTTATTCACATGCTCGCGGCGGTTAGCGGGCTTGCGGCAGGTACGCTCTTGCACGTAATCGCGGACGCGTATATTTACGACAGGCATATTGCCATAATAGAGGAAATAATTGGAAACGAGCCGCGCCAAGCCCCCGATTTTCGTATGAATATGAAAGAAAATTTTTACGATTTTGCGGTGTCCGACTTTTCCTTGGAAAATTATAGTCCGCATAAATTTTCACATGAAATAGAGGTAGCGATATGAATTTAATCGCGGCGGTCACTGCCGACTGGGGAATTGGTTATAAAAACCAGTTGCTTTTTCATATACCCGAGGACTTACAATATTTCAAGGAAAAAACCACGGGAAAGGTAGTAATAATGGGGCATAACACGTTTTTGTCCCTGCCCAACCAAAGGCCGTTGCCTAACAGGAAAAATATCGTGCTTTCACGCAAGGCAGGGCTAGAAATAAACGGCGCGCAGGTGTATAATTCCCTAGAAGCACTCGAAGCCGCACTAAAAGACTACGCGCCGCAGGACATTTTTATCATAGGCGGCGAACAAATTTATACGCAGTTTTTAGACCGTTGCGACACCGCATATGTCACCAAAATAAACGCAAGCCCCACGGCGGACGCGTTCTTTCCTAATTTAGATGAGATTATTGGTTGGGAAATAGTGGGGGAGGGTGCGGTGGAAAAGAGCGGTGGGGTTGAGTTTAGACATATAGTATATTACAATGGAAGATGTTCATTGAATGTACAGTAGCCTATAGAATATTCTGCGGTTGTGTACAATTAAAATGGAGGTGTATGTCTACAATGGCTATAAATCTTCTTATGAATGAAGCGGAAGCCCAAGATTTGGCAAGGAATCGGCGTAATATCGAATACCTGCAAAAGCTCGACGAATCTATCGCCCAAGCCAAGCGCGGCGAGGTCGTGATGTACACCGCAGAGCAAATGCGGGCAATGGAAGATGAAGCATGAACCGCTATTTTACAACAAGGTCTGAAAAGGAATACAAGGAATGGAAAATATCTAGCAAGGCGACATTTAAGAAAATAAATGCCCTAATGGACGATATTGAAAAAAATGGATTGCTCCACGGCACAGGCAAGCCCGAACAGCTAAAACACTTTGATGAGCCGATATTTTCAAGGCGAATCAATAGAGGTGATAGGCTTGTTTATTGCCAGTATGGCGAAAATGACTTGCTTGTAATTTCTTGCAAAGGGCATTACGAGGACAGATAAAGACACTTTTGTGTATAATTTTTGTAAAACACATATTGACATTTGACCGAAACATTTATAGAATAAACATAGTCATATAAACATAGATTTTAGGTATTGAGGGGAGCAAGCCTTTCCGATGGCAAAGAAAATGCAATTGGGTGAAATGCTTGTAGCCGCAGGCTATCTCGACAAAACTCAGCTTGAGGAATGTCTAAAGATTAGCGCGGAAACAGGCAACCGTATAGGTAATGTTGTCGTTGAAAAGGGATATATTTCCCAAGAAAATTTGTATCGAGTGCTAGAAAATCAGCATAATATACAGTACGTAGACTTGTATACCCTCGAAGTAGTGCCAGATGTAGTAAATGTTATCTCCCCCGAGCTGGCTCGGCGTAACAAGGTCGTTCCGGTCAAAATAGAGGACAACGTACTCTATATCGCTATGAACAACCCCAAGGACTTCCGTATTTTACAGCAGGTCAAGACGGTTACACGCATGGAAGTACGCCCAGTGCTTTCTAGCTCGAAAAGTATCGAGCATTATATGGAGCGCGCCTACGGCAATATCCACGTACAAAGCGCAATCAGCGAATACAGCAAGGGCGAGGGCTACGAGGCCGCCATGCGCGAGATTGACGCAAAGGGCGGAAACGTGGCGGACGGCCCGATTATACAGCTAGTAAACGGCTTGTTGGAACAGGCGGTAGCCTCTGGTACATCAGATATTCACGTAGAGCCAGGCGAACACGAGGTTAGGGTAAGAATGAGAATTGACGGCGTTCTTTCCGTGGTTCTGCAAGCACCCATAGCTACCCACAGTGCAATTATTGCCAGAATAAAAATAATGTCAGACCTAAATATAGCAGAACGCCGCGCCCCGCAGGACGGTCGTATTCAGATTAGAGTTTTGGGGCGTGATGTAGACCTCCGTGTTTCCATTGTTTCCACTGTATACGGCGAAAAAGCCGTACTCCGTCTGCTAGACCGCAGCTCGTTCTTTAAGCCCAAGGACGTTTTGGGCTTTACCCCCGAAAACCTAGAAAAATTCGACTCTCTGCTCACTACGCCGCACGGTATTATTCTCGTGGCAGGCCCTACGGGTAGCGGCAAGTCTACGACATTATATACCATGCTTGCGGACATAAACGACATTCAAGACAACCTCATAACCATAGAGGACCCAGTAGAATACGTGCTAGACGGGCTTACACAAATGCAGGTAAACGTCAAGGCGGGCGTAGACTTTGCCACAGGCTTGCGCGCTATACTTCGCCAAGACCCCGACGTTATTCTCGTGGGCGAAATCCGCGACAAGGAAACGGTAGAAATAGCTATCCGCGCCGCTATTACTGGTCACTTAGTGCTTTCCAGTATCCATACAAATGATGCGGTTTCCACTATTTTCCGTCTTGTGGATATGGGCGTACCCGATTATATGGTAGCTACTGCCGTAGTTGGGATTATTTCCCAAAGGCTAGTCCGCGTTATATGCAAGCAATGCGCCGTTTCGTATAGACCCACGCCTGCACAGCTAGAATCCGCAGGTATTACCCCCGAAATGGCGGCGGAAATCGACTTCAAAAAGGGCGAGGGCTGTATGACCTGCGACCTAAAGGGCTACAAGGGTCGCCGCGCCGTACACGAAATACTTATATTCGACAACAAGCTGCGCGGAATGATACACGAGGGCAAGCCGCCCGACGAAATGAAAAAGTACGCGGTATCAAACGGAATGAAAACCTTGAAGGATTCGGCAATGACCTTGCTACGCAATGGGATTACGACTATAGATGAAGTAGTTGATATTGTACACGGATTGTAATCGGGATATGGAGGTGGTAGATAGTGCCAAATTATACGTATGTAGCTGTAAATATAAGCGGCAACGAAATAAGAGGGGAGCATACCTCCCCAGACGAGCAGGGCGTAGCGGCTATGCTGCAACAGCAGGGCTACTATCCTACTACCATAAAAAAAGCAGGCGGCGGCTTTGGTTCGAGCTTTTCCTTTGGCACGCCCAAGCTACCGGTCAAGGTTGTTGCTCGTTTATGCTCGCAGGTGTCCTCCATGCTCCGTTCGGGCGTGCCTATTGTAAGAACACTGGAAATTATGGCGAGCGAATCAGAGCATAAGGGGCTTAAAGCCGTTTTAGAAGATGTCAACGCTTCCATACGGCAGGGCAGCAGTCTGTCACAGGCTCTACAGCCGCACGAGGACGCGTTCCCTGTATTGTTCCATAGCATGGTAGAAGCAGGTGAGGCGAGCGGTACTCTTGACGCTTGCTTAAACAGAGCGGCAGAGTCCTTTACTCGCTCGGCAAAGCTCAATTCGCGGGTTAAGGGTGCTATGATTTATCCCTCAATTATACTCATTGTATTGGTTGCTATGATTATACTCATGCTAGTGGTGGTCGTGCCGCAGTTTGCACAGATTTATTCTGACGGCGGACAGGATTTGCCCAAGTTTACGCAGAGCCTGTTAGCCATGAGTGAGTTTTTAACCAAGAATTTCCTGCTTGTAGGCGCGATTGCGATTGCGGTGATTGTGGTTGTTATGACGTTCTTTAAGATGGAGTATGGGCGTTATCAGCTGCATAAGTTTTTTACGAGAGTGCCAACCATTAGCAAGCTCACCAACAAGATATACGCGGCGCGCTTTACACGCTCGCTATCGTCCTTGGTTTCCGCGGGTGTAAATATGCCCAACGCGCTTAGAATATCGGCACGTACGGTAGTAAACTCGTTTTTGCAAAAGGAACTGGAACAGCTAGTGGACGATGTAGAACAGGGTATGCAGCTGTCTGATGCGATTATACGCATGGGCGAGCTACCGCCCCTAGTCGCGAGCGTAACAAAAATAGGCGAGGAATCGGGCGAGCTAGAACAAATGCTTATACAAATAGCCGAATACTACGACGACGAAGCAGACGCGGCTATGTCGGCACTGCTTACTATGATGGAACCCGCGCTTATTCTCATTATGGCGGGTGTGGTTGTGCCTATATTGTTTGGTGTATTACAGCCTATGTTTGGTATGATTGATGCGGTACAGAATATGTAAGGAGCGGTCAAAATGCTGATAGTGACACCGCAAAAGGAAGAAGAACAGCACAGCCGACTATATCCTCTATGTCGAAAGAAAAATAGCTAGAGGAAAAGAAATAAACAAAAACAACCCTAAAAGATATAGCCACCAAGAAATTATGAGTTGGGCGAGGTCGTAATGTCTGTACGAGATTTGGAACAATCTAAGTCAATCCTGCCGATTTTAGGAATGTACAAGGACGGCAAGCTCACCGTGGACGGCTACCTCGAACGGAAACGCGAGGAAAAAAAGCTAGAGGAGGGGATAACGCGCTCATGCCGACAAAAAATGAATACAATTCCATTAAAAACGCAGTAAAGCAAGCAATAAGAGAGAGCGAAACCCTCGAAGAAGCGGAAAAAAAGGTAGACGTGCTATTCGACAGGGGCAAGCAAGCCTAAATATCTTAATGATTTCACTAGCCAAAGAGCTATTGAAATAGATGGTAATAAAATACGGGGGAGTAAAATACGAGAGGGGTATAATAATAGCAGGGAAGCCCCTCTTAGAGAACCCAAAAAAATAAGGAGGAAATAAAATGAAGAAAACAAAAGGTTTTACATTGGTAGAGCTTATCGTAGTAATCGCGGTGCTTGCACTGCTTGCGGTAGGCGCAGTAATGGCAATTATAGGCGTACAAAACAACGCTAGAAACGCAGCCGCTCGCTCGTCCGCTAATGAGCTTGCAAACCACTTGAATACCGTTATGTCGTTTGATGCCCATAGATTGACGGCCAGGGCGGGCGTTGCGACTATTACGGCGGCGGACTCTGGTGCTGACCGCACAGAGAGAGTTCTTGGTACTGATGTACAGATGTCAGGTTGGAGTGCTGCGATAAATACGACCCCTCCGACTTCGATAACATGGCGTATGTATATGCTTAATGAGCCACTACCTGGTCCCTACAGCGATGCTAACCCATACTGGGGAAATGCGGACTATACTTTTACTATGGACAGTGATGTGGTAAACACGCTCTTGACTGGGGCACCTGGTTTTGCAACTGCTTATGGGGCAGGTACTACTAGGTATCTAGTGCTTTATCAAAATGGTGCATTCGTTGTACAAAGTTACGAATCCTAGCCAACTAAATCTTGACGAGCTTTAAAATTTTAACACCTAACAGCCTTGCGGATATGGTTTGTACCCTGCCGACCATATCCGCAGTCTGTTTTTAGTATAGTTGACACTGTGAGCGGAGTGCGTATTATGTCCGACATACTAGCCATTGCAATTGCCGAGAAAAAGGCAACCATGAAGCTAATGACACAAGGCTGTCAGACCGTGGAAGATGTCGAAAGGAAAATTGACGAGTATTTCGACACCGTGGCAAAATACGCCAAGGAGCTATTCGACTACGATGACGACATTGCAACCGCCGAGGACATAAGAGATATTGAACAAGCAAGACAAGAGCTTGCGGACGGAAAAGCGGTAACTTGGGATAGTATTCTGTGAACGGAGCAAGTATTATGTCTGACGTACTAGCCATTGAAATTGCCGAAAAAAAGGCAAATATGCAACTAACCGAAAACGGCTATACGCTAGAGTTTGAAGCGGAAATTATTTCCGCGGCGGAGGAAATAGACGGCGAGCTTGCGAGAGGTGTCGCTAGAATGTATAAAAGTGTCGCGGAGCTTTTCCTTGACTTAGATTCCGACGAAAATGACGACATTGCAACCGCCGAGGAAATAAGAGAGATTGAACAAGCAAGACGAGAGCTTGCGGTTGGTGACGTGGCAAGTTGGGATAGTATACAGTGGGAGTGATTTCTATGCGTGACGATATTCCCAATACAGTCATTCGTAATTGCCCCCCGCATGGGCAGGTAGCCGACTTCCTCACCAAATTCATAACCCAATTCAAGCAACTAAACATACAAGCCGAATCAATTATTTTGTTTGGTTCGCAGGCTAGGGGTACGGCTACGCCTAAATCTGATATTGACATAGCCGTGGTTATGCGCGACAGTCTTACGCCGCGACAGCGCGGCGAGCTGCTGTGCCTAGGCGAGGAAATAGACCCGAGCCATACGACCAACCTATTTTTTACCACTAGGCAAGCCATAGAAACAGCGACTGATACCTTTGATACTAATAAATATATTAGGGACGAGGGCGTGGTGCTGTGGCAGTCATAAGCTATCTTGAATATTCTAATAGGGACATGAGCTACGCGCGGGATATGCTAACGCTCGGTCACTACGACCCATGCGGCAGATTTTGTCAACAAAGCGTGGAAAAACGGTTTAAGCACTACATCTCTAAAAACGGAACAGCGGACAATATAAAGCTAATGCAAACGCACAATTTGTCACGATTGTACAAGACAGTTTGCGAGCTTTCCAAGCATGGAATAATACGCTCGGTACTGGGCGATTTATATAAGCTAACTACGTACTACTTTGAAACGAATTATCCCTCGGAGGATAATATAGAGCTAACAAAGGAAATGGCGCAGGAAGCAGTAAAAATCTGCGAGTATGTAAATAAATGGGTAGATTCCTTGGGATAGGGTGATGTGAAATGGGCATTAAAACTAAAAAAGGCTTTACACTAGTGGAGATTATGATTGTGGTCGCTATTATCGCGTTGCTGTCGGTGGGCGCAACTATGGCTTATCGGGGCATTACGCTTAATTCGCGGCGTGCGGTTTTGGTGGCAGATGCGACTAAGCTCGCGGCTGCGTTGAACGGTTATAATGCTTCCGTACAGGCTACGGCAAAAATACCGACAGATGCTAATGTGCCTACACTGAAAACGGATACATTCTTTAGTGAAGCTGTAATTCAAGAATTTATTGCGTTTGCTATAGGTGCGAGTACCACGTTGGAGTTTTACCCCAAGCCCACTGGGAATACTATGGCTTTAGCCGCGACCGCAGACACGATTCATATTCAATTTAAAACACCAGTATCTCTACTAGTGGCGGCACAGGAGCAGAACCTTATATTTGAAAGCTGGCATCATATAGCTAGGGCATTATCGTTTATTGACTATAATGTTAATGGACAGACCTTTATTGTAAACGAAGCACATATTAGACATGCCGAATCGCGCGGATTACAGCGGAGAACGGCAAACGGAGCAAGCCCAGCATTTGTAAATTACCCTTGATTTTTAGTATTTTTGGAAAGCGGAGATTACTAAAAGGGGCGTGGTAGTTATGAAAGCAAGCAAGCGTAAATCGGGCGTGACCCTTATGGAGCTGATTATAGCCGTAGGGGTGCTTTTGGTTGCTTCGGTAGCGTTGTTTAATCTTTTTAGCTATGGCTTTACACGGAGCAATACCGCGCATAGGCGTAATATGGCAGGGATTGAGGCGTTAATACAAATGGAGCGGTTGGTAGGCAGAGCGTGGGCTGGCGACTTGGAAAGTGAGAATTGGGTTGCCCCTGCCCATTATATAGACTTTTATGGTTTTAAAGATGATGGTGCTGTCCCCCCTAATCCTATTGATTCCGACGATATAGACAAATTTTTTGAAGATACCGAAGCTACCGCAGAGGAAATCAACGGCTTTGACGTACGCATTTTGCAAGCGCCGTACCCCGACCCTACGGACGTAGATTCCAACCTTAGACAGGTAGATATTGTCATATCCGAGATAGGCGCGAACAGGGCATTATTTGTACACCGCAATATCCTTAATGTTAGCGGTAAATTGGTTTAATCAGCTTAGTGATTGGGGTTGATTTTGGTATGAGAGCTAAAAAAGGGTTTACCTTAGTAGAGCTGATAATAACGGTGGCAGTGCTTGTAATTATCATGGTTTCTATGGGCGGAGCTTTGGTCGGCACGCTTTCTGCATGGAAAGAGGGCAGAGACCGCGAGCTACTGCACGAATATGAAACGCAGGCACGTACGGCACTTTTGGCTATAGTGAGGGATATTAGAAACAGTAAGGCGGTTACGGAAGTGGGTAGTGGATTGGGTGACACGCTTGTTCTCACGACTGACGAGGAAACACCTAGGACAATTACGTATACCTTAGAAGAAGCCGCCGTAGGTGATAGCGATACTAGATTTGTTTTGAAAAGAGGGTTTGGTAGTCCGCCCGACTACGACGACCCCGACCCGCCATGGCCTATAAATTTTGTCCCTGTACGGCTAAATAGTGTAAGCTCGGCAATTACAGTTGACGGCGTGGATATTACAGTGAACGGCATGGCAATTGTCGCAGGTAGATATAACGCAGGGGCGTGGGAAGATGTTTCAGCCCCCTACACCAACGCCACCCATTTAAGAATATACCTAGACCCACAGTCTAGCACAGCGGACAACAGCTATTTTGCCAATACAGTGTTCCAGGCAGAGGTATCGCTAAAGCGTTTACCATTACCATAAAAATAAAAACAATAGACAAGAGGTGAATACATGGCTTCGGCAGAACGCGAAAAAAAGCAAAAGCAAGCAAAACAGCCGCAATCAAAAAGCAAGCTATCTAAGCCAACAGGCAAGGTCAAGCATGTACCATACAGAATTGAGATAGCCTCGGGGGCAATAAAGGTAATTAAGGTAGACCCCAAGGGAGCTATACTTTCGGTAGGCTCGTCGCGGTACGAGCATACTAATATAGTATGGTCGGAAAAGACATGGATTGAGAAGCTGTCGCAGGCTATTAGGGAAGCGGCTCGCGGAGCAAAGGTGCCGAAAGGCTCTGGCTTTGCGTGTAAAATTGTTACAGGCGGCCCAGACGTGGTTATGCAGAGGTTCAACTGGCCCGAGCTTGCACACCAGGCAATGCTTAATAACGCAAAGCACGAAATAGCCTCGTATTTGCCTGGCGCGTTACAAAACTTTGTGATTGGCGCAGAGGTGCAAAAGGTAAAGGAGGACGCGGCAAATAGCTCTATGGAGGTTTTTGTGGCGGCTATGTCCAAGGATATGGCTACCGCTATAGGCTCTGCCGCTACATGGGCGGGCTTCAAGGTTTTGTCTATAGACATAGCCGAAAACGCGCGTAACCGCTTTGTTAAAAAATATTGTGAAATTGAGGGCGGCGCGCCTAGCTCGTACGGAATTTTAGATTTAAATAACCCTAACCCGCATTTGACGCTTTACCTTGATGGGCTTTTTTATAGCACGCATTATTTTACCGCCGCGGGCAAGGAGCAGGACGAGGCAGACCAAAAATCGGAGCTTCCTATAGAATTTGATGTAGATGCGGTGGTCGGCGAGGTCAATTTCCTTGTAGACTTTGTTAGGTATCAGGAGCGTTCGTCTACCTTGGAATGTATTCTTGTGCTTGGGCGTTCCCACGAGGAGCTTACACAGCGGTTGTCGGCTTCGCTTGGTATTCCTGTACATGAAAACAGGGCATGGATGCGCGCGAGTGCTTTTAGGGGCGCGAAAAACAGAGGAAAATGGATTGATGCGTATGCCGCCGCTGTGCCGTCTAGCGTAATTGCTTCCCAGCATATGTTAGATGTGAAAACGCCGATAATCATAAGGAATCCTGGGCGGCGGGTGTTTATGATAGGCGCGAGCGTGGCTTCGGTAATGGCTGTTACGTTGCTTATAGCTATGGCTATTCCGTGGTGGAAAGAAAAGAGCCTAGAGCGTAAATTCAATGATATGAATGTCGAGGCCGCACAGGTGGACGTATTGGTAGCACAATCGCCCAGCCGAGAGGAAATTATAGATTTAAGAAGGGAAATAGAATATTACGGCATAAGGCTTAGGGGTATAGATGCGTTTTATCGCGAGTTTACCCAGGCGGCACAGCTTGTACCAGTATTTTTTAACGCAGAGGTCTTGGATATAGAACGCTACGACAAGCCAGAGGGCTTTACGGAGCTACTTTCACTTAGCGTAGCAGAGGACGATATAACACTAGATGCTACCGCGATACACTACGACCATGTGGCGGGCTTATTGCAGTATTTTAGGGAATATGTTCCCGAGGACGAGGAATATGGGCGTACGCTCTTTAGGGCTGTAGGCACGAACTCCGTAACCGAGGGCAATACCCTAGACTTTGAATTAGGCACTGCGACTTATTCGTTTGGATTAACTATGCGTAAGGGAATGGGAGTGAGATAATGGTAAAGACTAAGGAATTGTTGATTATCTTAATTTTCTTGGGCGTAGCCGCCGCCGCTATGTATTACTGGCTGTATCTCATACCCAAGAACAATGCTATTGCTGAATGGGACGTAAAAATCGAGGAAAGACGCAAGCAAATAGATGACGACCGTGCGGCGGCATTGGACAGACAGCAGGAAAAGGTTCGGCTAACCGCACAGCGTGCCGAGTTTTCCGAGGATTGGGCGAGAGAGGCCGCCGCCTTGCCAGAGCGTTTTAGTGATGTCGAGGTATTGCGGCATATTCAAGAGGTAATCTACCCTCATACAGATAAAGTTAGCTTGAACTTTAATGAATCGGTAGAGCGTGCGGGCGATGAAATCTGGTCTACGTCTATTAACCTTTCGTTTAGCACCTCGTACTGGCAGTTTTTGTCCATACTGCACAATTTAGTTGCGGGCGAGCTAGGAAACAGGGTTATAAACTATAGCCTTAGAGTTTCCGAAATTGAGCCAGGCGATTTCCGCGCCATGGTTGAGCCAGTATTAGATACGATTCCCGCAGAAATTCTCAGCCAGTTTTTGCCAGATTTTCGTGCCTATTACGCCAATCGCAATGTAGATTTTATGGGAATGTATATGCTTGACGTAAGTATGGAGGTAGAGTATTTGAGCATATATGCGGGTATGCTTTCCGTGGGTGATATGGCGGCAGAGTGGGAGGCGGAGGATATTATGCTTGCGGAGCTTATAGCGGCTCTTGAGGGAGGACAGTAGATGTCTGACGCTTTAGAACAACGAGTTTTAAACTATTTAGTTGTCGCCACGCGGGAAAAGGCATCGGATATATATATTATTGCGGGTAGGCCTGTAAGCATGAAGGTGCATGGGCGTATGTCGTATATGGACAACGAGAACGTAACGCCTGCGGATTCGTTGGCGTTAATCCATGCTTTGTATCGGCTGAATAATAACCGTAGTATAGAGCGTATGGACTGCGGCGACGACGATTTTGCTATAGGTATAGAGGGAATCGGGCGTTTTCGTGTAAATACGTATCGTCAGCGGTTTTCTCATGCTTCGGTACTGCGTACTATTCCCAACGAGCTACCCGACCCCAATAAGTATAATATTCCCGAGGTAATAGTGAAGCTCGCGGACAATCAGCGGGGCTTGGTGTTGTTTACAGGCACTACGGGCAGCGGTAAGTCTACCTCGCTTGCGTGTTTGATTGACAGAATCAACACTACGCGCGACAACCATATTGTTACAATCGAGGACCCAATCGAGTTTAGACACCCGCATAAAAAGAGTATTATAAGCCAGCGTGAGCTAGATAACGACACGTCAAGCTACCTTGCGGCTATTCGTGCGGCGTTACGCCAAGCGCCCGACGTTATTCTCGTGGGCGAGATGCGCGACCACGAAACAATCGCCGCCGCAGTAACCGCCGCCGAAACAGGTCACCTGGTGTTTTCTACCCTGCATACAATCGGTGCGGGCGCGACAATCGACCGTATTATTGACGTTTTTCCGCCGAGCCAACAGAACCAAATACGCACACAGCTTGCTATTACTATGCAGGCGATTATATCGCAGCAGCTTGTGCCTACCTTGGACGGCAAGCGCCACCCTGCGTACGAGATTATGATATGTAACGCGGCTTTGCGAAACCTAATACGCGAGGGCAAGACGTTCCAAATAGACAACGTGTTGCAAACCTCGGGGGCATTGGGTATGCGTACAATGGATATGAGCTTGATTGACTTGTATAATAGGCGGATTATTTCGAGGGATACGGCGTTGACTTATTGTGTTAATTACCAGGATATGGTTAATCGGTTGAGTGGGGGCAAATAAAAAAAGCTAGACACAAAAAAAGCGGCTTCGCCGCTTTTTTTGTGTCTAGCTTATTACCTTCGCATCGCCCCAGATTCTCTCAAGGTTATAATACTCGCGCGACTCCTTATCAAACAAATGCACAACAATCGAGCCGAAATCTAAAAGCACCCATTTACCGCTTTGTAAGCCCTCGGAGTGTTTTAGGATAAAGCCCTGTTTTAGCAGATATTCCTCGGCGGCTTGGGTTAGTGCCGCGAGCTGTGGTACGCTACTGCCCGTCGCGATTACGAAATAATCGGCAATGGGCGAAAGCGAGCCAAGCTCGATTATGACAATATCCTGTGCAAATTTTTTGTCAAGCTCGGCGCGTAATTCCAAAACTGCGGGGCGTTCCTTGTTTTCGTTATTCATAGCTATTCTCCTTTGTTTTTTAGTTTTTTGAACACACTGTCAATAGGTCAAGGCTTGGCTTGGTCGGCGGTTACTGTAGAGGCAGGCTTGCCTCGCCCGAGGTATGCACGCTCGTCAATTCGGGTCGGATAACGTGCATTAACGCAGAGCGAGGTAACCTCGGGGCGGATAAATCCGCCCCCTACAATTAACCTGCAAATTTTGTCGTTTGTGCGTTTGCCGTGACGGTCACTGTAGGGGCGGAGGCTTGCCTCGCCCGAGGTATGCACGCTCGTCAATTCGGGACGGATAACGTGCATTAACGCAGAGTGAGGCAACCTCGGGGCGGATAAATCCGCCCCCTACATAAAACCTGCAAATTTTGCAGTTTGTGCGTTTGCCGTGGCGGTTACTGTAGGGGCGAGGCTTGCCTCGCCCGAGGTATGCACGCTCGTTAACTCGGGACGGATAACGTGCATTAACGCAGAGCGAGGTAACCTCGGGGCGGATAAATCCGCCCCCTACAGTAACTGTAATTCCGCCAACACACTCCTACTACACGGATGCACCGCCTTACCACGTTCCTCCAAGTCGCCAATCGTATCACTAATCCCAATAACCAGCGCCTTGTTTATATCAACGTACGCTTGCTCGCGCATTTTTGCGAGCGGCGGATAGGCTGGGTCGCGGTGGGGTTCGATATAATCCGCAAGCATGATAATTTTGTCCAACAGGCTCATTCCACTGCCGCCGATGGTGTGGCGGCTGATAGCCTGCAAAATTTCATGCTCTGTTACGTAAAAATCGCGCCTTGCGGATTCCGCGCCGAGCCAGCCATGCGTTACGTCTATGTCCTTGGAAATTATTTCGTCTAGCTCTATGCCCCACGTCTTACATAATTCACGCTTTTTGTCCGCGCTATACTCCTTGGCACAATCGTGCAGCAACGCCGCCCAGCGCGCGTTGTTTACGTCCGCGCCGTAGCGGAGGGCGAGCTTTTCGGCCTCGGCGACTGTGCCTAGCGTATGCCTAAACCGCCTAGGGGAAAGCCGTTGCTGCAAAACGCTTTTTATCGCCTCAAAGCGTTCCTGCGAAAGCGTAACAGGCGGCAAATTGTACAGGCTATGCGCTCTTGCGTAGGCTTCCACGCTTCTGGGAATAAGCCCGCCCAGGGCTTGCCGCGCGTGGAATTTTTCGCGAACCATTGTACCGGAAATCGCCAAATTCGGGCCTTCGAGCAAATGAACCTCTGTACTGGCACGCAGATTCTCCAGCGTTTCGTTGCAAACCTCGTAGCCCGGGCGATGTACGGCAATTATTTTGCATAGCTTCAATAGCCTGTCCGCGCCGTGCCAGGTATGAATTTCCATAAGCGCGTCCGCGCCGACAACGAAAAAAATCTCGGCACTAGCGGGACAAATACGGCGTAAATCCTCGATTGTGTCCACGGTGTAGCTTAGCCCTTGGCGGTCTATTTCCAAGCGCGACACGTCAAAAAATGGGTGCGTGCAAATGGCGGACAATACCATATTGTAGCGGTGAATAGTGTCCGTGACGGGCTTGTCCTCTTGTTTATGCGGCGGCTGTCCGCTAGGAATAAACAGCACGCACTGCGGCTCAAACGCGTCCCTAACCGCTTCTGCCACCGCCAAATGCCCATTATGCAGGGGGTCAAAGGTGCCGCCCAGTATGGCGAGCTTATTGCAGTATGTCAAAAATCTAGTATCCATCAGCGGTTTCCTATTCTTTCCAATGATGTAAGTGTAACTATAACATGCTCTAGGTCGTGGGCCTGCATTCTGTTTATGTCCGCGTCGCTATGCGCGGCGAAGCGCAGGCGCGCGTTTTTTTTGTAGACCTCGTAGGTGTCGTTTAGGGAGCTTACGGAGGCTAGGTCGATAGTGTCCTGCGGCGGGCTTAGTATAACGGAAATGCACGGATTTAACGCGCGTACCTTTTGCGGTGTAGGGCGGCTTGCCTGCAAATCCATACGCATAGAGCCAACGCCTGTAAGCGGATTGCTTAAAAGAATCGAGCCGTTTTTTGCGGCTGTTTTTGCCGCCGCAAGGACATCAATGGCAGGCACGCCAAGCCATTTGATTTCGACCTTAAATCTATCCTTGTTTTGCTCAAAAAAGTTCGCTACGGCGTAGTTATTTGTGTAAATAAGGTTCATTCGATACCTCCCAGAGTTTCCGCTACCCTACAGATTTTCCGCAGTCTATGATTTACGCCCGATTTGCCAATCGGCGGGTCTAACAGCTCGCCGATTTCCGACAGGCTCAGGCTCTCGTTTTTTAGCCGCAAGCACGCGACCTCTTGCAGGGTAGGGGACAGCTCCCCCAGCCCCACTGTCTGTGCAATCAATTTAATCGCCTCGATTTGTGTCTGTGCCGCGCCCACGGTCTTGTTTAGGTTTGCTGTTTCAAAATTTACCTGGCGGTTTATATTGTTCGCAATCGCCTTTTCTACGCGCATTTCCTCAAATTTCAACAGGAATCTGTCGGCGCGTATTATTTTCAACACATCGGCTATTTCGTCCGCCTCTTTTAAATATACAACAGTTTGCCCCTTTCGGGCAAATTTTTTTGGCCGCAAGCCGAACGAAAGCAAAAAGGACATCAAAGTGCTTGCCGTTTTTTCGTCCAGCGAAAATTCTAAATGGTAGGTGCTTTGCGGGTTGGAAATATGGCCGCCGTCCAAGAAGCAGTCACGCACGAAGGCGCGTTTTTTGTCCATTTTTTTCTCGTGGTTTTTTATTTCGTCACGAATTTGGCGCGAGAATGAGGGCGGCTTCATTTGAGTGTGCCGTATGCCAGCTTTGGGTCTTTGTCTATGTCGCGGTGATGTACGGCTACGATATTTTCGTTGGTTTGCAGGTCTTTCAACAGCTTTTCGGCAAGCGTGACGGAGCGGTGTCTGCCGCCCGTACAGCCGATACTGACGATTAGCTGATTTTTGCCCTCGCTGATATAGTGCGGAATAAGGAAATTAAGCATGGCGTAAAGGCTTTCCATAAAACGCACGCTTACATCGTGACCCATTACATAATCGCGCACCTTGGGGTCTAAGCCCGAAAGCGGCTTTAAATCGGGGTTGTAAAACGGATTAGGCAGAAAGCGGACATCAAAGACTAGGTCGGATTCCTCGGGAATACCGTGCTTGAAGCCAAAGGACAGGATATTGATGAGTAGCTTGCCAGAGCTTTCCTTTTCGCCGAAAACGTCTAGCAGCTTTATTTTTAGCTGACGCGGCAAAAGTCCGCTAGTGTCGAGAATTAGCGAAGCGCGCTCGCGAATGTCCTCCAAAAGCGCGCGCTCCTTGGTAATACCCACGCTAATCATGCCGTTTTTGTCGAACGGGTGAATATGCCGCGTTTCCTTGTAGCGGTTCAATAAGACATCGTTTGCGGAATCTAGGAACAAAATGGAGCAATCGACATCTAGCTTGTCCAACGCTTCTAGCCAGTACGAAAAATTGTGGTTTTCCTCGCGAATATCAATGCCAAACGCGACCTTGGTAATACGCGGCCTATGCGAAAGGCAAAATTTGGCAAACTCGCCAAGAAGCGGCGCAGGAATATTGTCGGCTACATGAAAGCCCGCGTCCTCAAAGATTTTTAGCGCGGTGGTTTTCCCCGCGCCGCTCATGCCTGTGACAATAATAAAACGCATAGACTGCTCCTTTCCTAGAATCCCAATAGTCGCACCTCTGGCTCTAAATGAACCCCAAACCTCTCATACACAGTTTTTTGCACATGCCGCATAAGCGACAAAATATCCTTAGCGGTGGCGTTGCCTTTGTTTATGACAAAGCCTGCGTGTTTTTCGGAAATTTGGGCATCGCCTACGCTGTAGCCCTTTAGGCCGCTTTCGCGGATTAGCTTGCCTGCGTAGTTGCCCTCAGGGCGTTTGAAAAAACTGCCTGCACTGTAAACCTCCAACGGCTGTGATTCCTCTCGTTTTTGGTTTAGCTCGTGCATTTCTTGGCGTATTTTTTCCGTGTCGCCGTGGGCGAGGTCAAATACCGCTTCGAGAATGATTACGTCGCCCTTTTGCGTATAGCTTTTTCGATAGCCAAACAGCATTTCGGCGTTAGTTTTGGTGACGATTTTGTCTTGCTCAAAAAGTGTAACAGCCTCGCAAACCTCGCTTATGTCGTGGTCGTACGCGCCTGCGTTCATATAAATCGCGCCGCCTACCGTGCCGGGTATGCCCGAGGCGAAAACAAGCCCATCAAGCCCTGCTTCGCACGCCGCCTGTGTAAGCGCGGAAAGCCGTACGCCCGATTGTGCATGAATTTTGTTGCCGCGTATCGTTATTTCGTTCATTTTGTTGGTAAAAACAACAACTCCGCGTATGCCGTCGTCGGAAACAAGTACATTTGTGCCATCGCCCAAAATCGTGATTGGTATGCCGTTTTCTTGGCATAGCTTGTATAGCTTCACCAGTGTGTCCGTATTGCTTGGGAACGCCAAAATATCTGCTTTGCCGCCTATTTTAAAGGACGTGTGGCGGCTCATAGGCTCGTCTGTGAGATAGTCGGTAGTAATCGCGTCAATAATGGTCATGGATTTTTAGACCCCCGCTGGATTTATTGAATGCGCGTTCGGTTAGGGCATCGGCGGCGTTGTAGCCCATTTTCTTCTGCCTGTGGCTAATGGCGGCGGATTCGCAGATAATCGCCATGGAACGCCCCGGCCGAATAGGAATGGAGTGGCTGTTTACCTTGTTGCCCAAAATTTCGGTAAATTCCTCGTTTTGCCCCAGTCTGTCATAAACGCGGCAGGAATCCCAAATTTCTAGGCTAATAACAAGCTCAATCGCCTGCGTGGGCTTTATAGATTGTACACCGAACATCTGCATAATATCAATAATTCCTATGCCGCGAAGCTCCAAGAAATACCTAATATTAGCGGGACAGGAGCCGATTAGCGTTTCCGCCGACACGCGCCGAATTTCCACCGCGTCGTCGGCGATAAACCTATGTCCGCGCTTTATTAGCTCTAGCGCGGTTTCGCTTTTGCCGATACCGCTTTCGCCGATAATGAGAGTACCCACGCCGTAAATATCGAGCAAGCAGCCGTGCATGGAAATACGCGGCGCGAGCTGTACCTTCGTCCAGCGAATAATCTCGCTGATAAAGTCCGTAGTGGCGGAATCGGTAGCGAGAATGGGTACGTCAAATTTTTCGGCGTATTCCAGCATTTCGGGCAAGACCTCTAGGTCGCGGCACACAACCACCGCAGGGATTTGCGACTGGAAAATCCTATGCAGGTTCGCCTTCCGCCGTTCCTCGCCCAAGCCCAACAGATACGTATGCTCTACCATTCCTATAATTTGCAGGCGCGACGGGTCAAAATAATCAAAGAAGCCTGCAAGCTGTAGTGCAGGTCGGTTTATATTGGCGCGTGTTAGTATTTTTGACTCCACGTCTACGGCAGGGTTTAGCAGCTGTAGGTTAAATTCCTGTATAACCGTGGTAAGCGCGACAGAATACCCCGATTCTGAAGCCGCCGCGCTGAAAGCGTCGGTTTTTGGCTGGCCGTTCATAGCTCGACTATGCCCTTTACATTGTGGCTGTCGTCAAAGGCAATTTTAAAGATTTCGCCATTGTAATCCAAGCGGGCGGGGTATTGGCCGCTTAGCTTCATGTTCATTTTCTTTAAAATGTCTGCCTCAAAATCGTATAGAACTTGTTCGATTTCGCCGAAGGACATGCTCTGCTCGGGCTTAATCGTGACGACCTGCCCTGTGTCGATAGCATCAAGGGAAACGCTGGCGTTGCAGTATTCGCCGCTTCCCTCGGATACGTAGACGTACTCTTGCGTTAGAACGGTTGATTTTTTTTCGGACATGTTATACCTCCGTGTTTTGGGATAAATTATGGGGCGTGGGTTTTAAGAGATTATGGAACGCGGATTTACGCGGATTTAACGGATTTTCACGGATTTTTTCGGACGTGTTTTTAAATCCGTGTAATTAAAAAGTTACGTATTGCTCGTATTTCTGCTGTGCCTTGTTCCCTCTGTGCCTCTGTGCCTCTGTGCCTCTGTGCCTCTGTGTGAAAATCTTTTTGACAAATAATGAACGTAGGTAAAGCGTATAGCTCCATTCTTTAGTTGAAAGATTTTTTTCACACAGAGGCACAGAGGGAGCGTGGCATAGCAGGCAATGAGTGCGGATTTAATGGATTCAAGGGCTTCACGCGGATTTAACGGATTTTCACGGATTACGCGGATTTTTTCTTGGGTTCATTAAAAACTAAGGAAACGCAAATTGCGTAGATTTTTAATTATGCGGATTTTATGAATTTACGCCAGATAGAATCCGCGAAAATCCGCCAAATCCGCGAAAATCCGCGTTCCATGCCTTTAACTATCAGAATGGAAAAAGTTGTAAACCTCTTGTGCGATTTTTTTATTCATACATGACACCTGCAAAAGCTCCTCCACACTAGCCGCACGAATCGCCTCTATACTCTTAAAGTGCCGCAAAAGCTCCTTACGTCGTGTCGCGCCTATGCCTGTAATATCGTCAAGCACGGAGCGTACTTGACTGTCGGCGCGCAGCTTGCGGTGGTATTCCAGCGCGAAGCGGTGTACCTCGTCTTGTATGCGCGTTACTAGCTTGAAGCCCTCGCCGTGGCGCGGTAGGTCTAGCTGCTCGTTGTTGTAGAGCAAGCCGCGTGTTCTGTGGCGTTCGTCCTTTACCATTCCGCATACGGGAATGTCTAGGCCTTGCTCGCGTAGGGCGGCTTCTGCCGCGCTTATTTGCCCCTTGCCGCCGTCCACAAAAATTATATCGGGCAGTGTGGAAAACGCTTGCGATTGCTCGTTGTATCGTTTAAACCGCCGTGAAAGGACTTCTCGTATGCCTGCGTAATCGTCGGGCTGAATGGTTTCGCGTAGGCGGAATTTGCGGTAGTCGCTTTTTTTGGCTTCACCGTTTTGGAATACAATCATTGAGCCAACGGATTCGCAGCCTTGGATATTTGAGATGTCGTATGCTTCGATTCTTGCAATTTTGACATTTTCCGTAGTACCTCTAATCGCCCCCACAAGCTCGCCCATAGCCGCCGCGTTCCGCTCTGCTTGCTTTTTCATATGTGAGCCAAACTGCGACATAGTCAGCTCGGCGTTGGTTTGCGCGAGCTTTACGAATTTGTGCTTTTCGCCTTTTTTCGGGGTGATTATTTGTACCTGCCGCCCCGAAAGACTGCTAAGCCAAGCGGAAATTGCTTCCTTGTCGCAGGGCGCGCTTGCGAGTATTATTTCCTTGGGGATAAAGGCGGCTTCGCTGTAAAATTGCTTGATAAACGCCGCAAAAATGTCTGGGTCGGGGCAGGACTCCTGCGCCGACATAATAAAATGCTCGCGCCCCGATAGCTTGCCGCCGCGTACGAAAAAGATTTGCAATAGTGCTTCGTCGTCCTGGCGCGCGAGCGCGATAATGTCGCGGTCGTTGCCTTGCTCGTTGGTTTCTATCTTTTGCCGTTCGCGTAAGGCTTTTAGCGCGTTTATTGTGTCGCGTAGCTCGGCGGCGCGTTCGTATTCCATTTGCTCGGCGGCTTCGTTCATTTCCGCCGTAAGGCGCGCCTGTACGTTGGTTGTTTTGCCTTGGATAAACAGCTCGGCCTCGCGTACATATTGTATATAGGTTTCCTCGTCTAATAGTCGCATACACGGAGCCTTGCACTGCTGTATATGGTGGTTAAGGCATGGCCGCCCTTTCTCAAAATCCCGCGGAAAAACCTTTGTACAGCGGCGTAACGGCCATAGCCTGTGGATAAGGTCAAGCAGCTCGCGTACGTTGATTCCCGAAACGTAAGGGCCGTAGTATTTTGCCTTGTCCCTGCCGCGCCTGTTGACGTACAAAATGCGCGGCAGACGTTCCTGCGTGATTTTTATATATGGGTACGCCTTGGAATCCTTTAAGCGGATATTATACTTGGGGTTATGCTGTTTTATTAGTATATTTTCCAGTATATACGCTTCGTTTTCGGTGTCGGTTACTACGTACTCGAAGGATTTTATATTTTTTGCCAGCTGTACCGTTTTTGGGTCGGCTTGCGATTTTTGGAAATACGATTTTACGCGGTTGTATAGGTTTTTCGCCTTGCCGACATAAATAATGCCGCCCTCGTCTTTCATCATATAAACGCCTGGCAAATGCGGCAGTTTTTTTAGCTCCTGCGGAATGTCAAACATATAGGCAACCTCCGAATACCCCATTCGGGCATCTGCACCACGCTTTTTCCGTTATGCTTCGTCGGCGCAACCTTGCGTAATCTCTCCGTTATGCGGCGGTTGCGCCTCCTTGCCTAACGAAAAAATCGTGGCGCAGCTACCCAAAGCGGGTATTCGGAGGTCGCCGCCTACTGCGGCGGTGGAATAACCCACCAGTTCTCGTCGTCCAGATTTATAAGCGGCGGATTCGTTGGGTCTTGGACAGGCAACGGAATATACGGCGTAGGCGAAGGCAACGGCATATACGGCGTGGGCGAGGGTAGGGGAATTATTCCATTTTGCGGCGGTAGGGCGGAGCTGTCGGGCGGTAGAGTGGGGAACGGCACAGCGGGCGGCAGCGTAGGAATCGGCGTAGGCGTAATAGACGGAAGCGGCTCGACCTCGGGCTGTTGGATATTCGCGAATGGGTCGTTTACCGTAGGCGTTAGCATGATATACTTCCAGATGTCCTCGGTGTCGTTTGCTGTAACGGGGACGGAAATGGCCGCGCTTTCGTAGCCCGCTAGTCGCGCCTCTATGCTGTACGTACCAGGCGGCACCTTGTGCGTAAGCGAGGAATGACCGATAAATTCGTTGTTTATATATATTTCCGCGTTTGTGGGCGTGGTCAAAATACTTAACGTGTGTTCGGTAGTTATTTCCACTAGGTCGAATGTGACGGTATTGATTGGGCCGATTACGTCAAATACCTGCTCCTGCGGTACAAAGCCGTGCTGCTCCACGCGTACGCGTACCTCGCCAAATTCCACCTGCGCGGTAATTGTATTTTCCAATAACTCGCCATTGATAAAAATCTGCGCATCCTCGGGCGTGGTGACTACATGCAGAAGCGCGGCGCGCAGCTGTGCCTCGCTCATGTCAAGCTCTGTGGTCTGCGCCGCTTCGATTACTACGTCCTCTATGAATGTTTCGATATTGTCGCCGTCAATAATTATGCGGTGTGTGCCCTCGGGCAGCTCGATACTTTCTGAAATATCGTCAAGCGCGAAAACAAGATTTGTGCCAAGCACGACAGAACCGTTGGCGATAAGCTCGGTATTGGTAAGCTGTAAATAGCCGTGCGCCGCGTCCACTTGAACAAGCCAGACTGTATCGCCCTGCCCGATAAGCGTGACGGAGTCAATGGTACGCACTTGGCTAATTGGGTACGGCTCGCCCCTGTGCAATACAAGGCTCAAGCCAGGGATAAAGCTCCAGGTGTCGTTGCCTAGGGTGATTGTGGAATTTTCAATGTCTACCTTGACATTTGTGCGGGAACGGCGTTCCCACGCTAGGCGGCTTTCGCTTACGGTATCTAGCGTAAAAAGGTTGGAATCGTAGCGAATGTCAAACATATTGCCGACCCTAAGCTCCGCAAAGGTAAGCGCGCGGTTTAGCCTGTCGAAAAAGCGCGTTTCGTCCGTTACCGCAAATTCCTGTGAACGGCGCGTGCTTATGTCAAGCATGGTAAGCAAGCGGTATTCGCCCAGCGGATTGATGTCTGTGATAATGGCGGTTTGGCTGTGAAGCTCTACGCGCCGTGGGATTTCGGCGGGTGATGGGGTAGGTGAGGGGAGCGGGGCTGTGCCAAAAATGGGGTTATTGCCGATAAGTTCATTTGCGTTATCGAGCATAACAAGAAGAACCGTAAGGCAAACGCCCACGGCGATTAGTAACAAAATAATATAAAACGCCGCAAATTGTGACTTTTTTTGCTTGCGTGGGCGTGGGCGGCGTGCCGTGTTGCGACTGCTTGCGGAAGCGCGCGGCGTTCTTGTGCTTCTGGTCGTTGGGTGCGGCAGTGCTGTACCGCTTAGCCTACGCCCTGCGTATGGGTTGGCCGCCAAGCGTTGGTCGGGCGACATAATGCCTGGCTTCCTCGGGTTTCCGCGTTGCTGTTCCTCCGCTATTTGCCGTATGGTTTCCTGCCGCGTGGGCTGTTTTATGCGTTTGGTGTCGTTGTCGTGTGCGGTCGAGAGCGGCCTTTCGTACAAGGGTGTTTCTTGCGTTTCCGCCGAGGTTAGCGGCGTATCGTCGTCACGAGTTAGGCTATAATCGTCGTCATAGCTATCATATTTGTAATTGTCTGAGTAGTCGTCATAGTTGTAATTATCGTCATAAAAATCGTCCTTGTTGAATTTGTCGTCGGACAAGTTTGGTGCCTCCTTCCCTGCGTATAGTTGTTTAAGTTGAAAACGGTACTGTGATTGCGAGGATTTTTGTCGCAAGACGAGGAGCAAAAACCGCCGCGTGCTAGAGGCACGCAAGGTTTTTTGCGACGAAGTATTGCGGCAAAAAGACCGCAAGCACAGTGCCGTTTTTGACTTAAACAACTATTACATAAATATACATTGTAAAGGAGAAAAACGCAAGGTGTACGTGAAAATGTGTAAATAAAAAAAGGCATGGCGCGCGGATTTAAAGGCAATGGAACGCGGATTTAAAGGCATGGAACGCGGATTTTCGCGGATTTAACGGATTTTCGCGGGTTCTATCTGGCGCG
>Ga0099364_10001366_pt1 | contig 40467 bp, 30 predicted proteins | sample TergutTh196P3_FD_73070 | JGI IMG/M metagenome (GOLD analysis project Ga0099364, IMG submission 73070) | Microcerotermes parvus P3 segment gut microbial communities from Pointe-Noire, Republic of the Congo - Th196 P3 | ecosystem: Host-associated > Arthropoda: Insects > Digestive system > Gut ...
ATTTTATCTGTGATCTAAAGCGGGTCAGCAAGAATAAAAAGTCCCGCCAGAGCCATATAAGCGAAGTTTGTCAGCGTACCGGCATATCCGATGTACGCCGCCGTTTGATACGCAACTTATCAAAGGGATACAGGCAGCGTGTAGGTTTTGCACAGGCCCTTATCGGCGATCCAAAAGTTTTAATTCTCGATGAACCGACTTCCGCTCTGGATCCATCGCAGATTATAGAAATACGCAATTTAATTAAGGAATGCGGTAAAGAACGTACGGTGATCGTATCCTCGCATATACTTGCCGAAGTTTCTTCCATATGCAGCCGTGTAATTGTCATCGATAAAGGGCGTATTATAGCAGACGGCACGCCGGAGGATCTTGGCGGGGGGGCTGCCTTGAATATGCTTTCGGTGAGGATTAAGGGCGAAAGCGAAAAGGTAAGAGCCGCACTGCTTGGCACAGGAACTATCGAAAGGGTGGAACAGACTGACGGAGATCAGGGGAAAGCCATAAACGAACAAGGGCTGGAAAGCGGGGAACATGAATATACGGTGACCGGCAAAGAAGACTGTGATATACGCGAAGATGTGTTCAGAGCCCTTGCCAAGGCCGATTTGCCGCTGCTTTCTTCTGTCAGCGCAGCCGCTTCCCTTGAGGATGTATTTTTGCGGCTTACTGCGGGGAGCAGCCAGAAATGACAGCGATTCTAAAAAGGGAATTCCTGGCATATTTCCGTACCCCGCTGGGATTTGTGCTTATCAGCGTAATGTATTTTTTTACAGCATATTATTTCTTTACATACAACCTGTACATGAACACTGCCGATACTGCTGGTTTGTTTGCCATACTGTTCTCTGTTGTATTGTTTATTGTACCGGTGCTTACCATGAGGCTGTTAAGTGAAGATCGCCGCATGAAGACAGACCAGGTTCTGCTGACTTCTCCGGTCTCGCGTTTTGGTATTGTTTTAAGCAAATATCTTGCAGCCCTTTGTGTGTATATACTTGCCATTTCGGGAACTCTTGTAATGGCCATTGTTCTGGAATTTTTTTCGCAGCCAGACTGGCCGGTTGTATTCGGTAACTTTTTAGGTTTGCTGCTTTTGGGCGCTGCCCTTATAGCGATCTGCCTGTGTATATCTTCGCTGACAGAAAACCAGGTAATCGCAGCTGCAGGGGGATTTGCGGCAAGCTTGTTTTTAGTCTTAATCGATGCAATGCAGCATGTAGTTACAAGCAGCACATTAAAAGCATTGTTTCGTTATATATCATGGAATGGGAGATACAGGGGATTTACAATCGGCGTCATTGGGTTTGCAGACCTGATCTTTTTTATCAGTATAACTGCATTTTTTGTATTTTTGACGGTAATAGTACTTGAACGCCGCAGATGGTAGGAGCATTTGTTACATGAAGCACTCGCTTAAAACAAATACCTTATTCGCATGTGTTACAGCACTGGTGCTTGTAGCATTGATCCTAATCAACGGTATCGCATTATTGCTTTCGCAGCGCTATCATTTGGAAATTGATCTGACATCAAACGCAGTATACAGAGTAAGCGCCGAAACCGAAGCTTTTCTAAGAGCCCTGGACAGGCCTGTGGAAATTTTTGTTCTTTCCGATGAAGGGGGCTTTGGCGGTTCAAGGGAGCTTGATCAGGTTAAAAGAATTATTGATCAATACCGTCGTTTTTCCGCTCACATAACACTTGAATATATTGATTATGCAGCCAATCCTGTTTTTGCCGTTAATTATCCGGATCTTCGGCTTTCCCATGGCGACCTCATTGTGCAAAGCGGCGGAAAAACAAGGCATGTGCCTGCAGTAACCCTGTTCCGCTATACACAAATGCAGGACGGCAGCCTTATGATCAACTCAACTCGGGCAGAAGAAGCAATCACATCGGCTGTTTTAAATGTCACAAGTGATGATGTGATTAAAATTGCCATCTTAAGCGGCAACGGCGCAGCAGAAAATCCTTTGTTTCATTCTATACTCACCGACAACAATTACGAAGTGCACTCTGTTAGCATCTTAACGGGAAGCCTTTTGGAGTACGACATTGCCCTATTGCTTTTGCCGACTATAGACCTTTCCGAGAACGTTATAAGAATGTTGGAAGGATTTCTTTACAATGGCGGATTATACGGAAAAATATTGTTTTATACCTCAGGAGCGCCGCAGGGAGAAATGCCAAACCTTGACAGGTTTTTATCTGAATGGGGCATTAGATTCTCTAATGGTGCGGTGTTTGAAACACGCTCGGTAAACACATATCAATTCCAGCCCTTCTACCCGACAACTTTTTATATGGAAGGCCGCTATGCAGATATGCTGCGGGATAATTCCATGCCGTTTTTAATGCCTGTATCTCGGCCAATGGAAACCTTATTCAGCGCAAGAGACGGTTATTTTGTAGAGACACTTATGATCTTCAGCGAAACTTCGGGAGTGCGCCCTGCAGATGCGGATGCTGATTTTACAGCAGATGATACAGAACTATGGGGTCCTATGCCTGCCCTTGTAATATCAAGTTTTAACGTGCCGTCCAGCGAAGCTGTACCATTACAGTCACATTTGATTGTCTCTGCCTCGACGGGGATGCTGGATCAAATCGCACTGCATAATTCTTCTCTTACAAATACTGAATACCTCCTAAACCTCCTGGGCGATCTGACAGACAGAGATACGATCAATATCCTGCCAAGATCCCTTACTGACCGTACACTCGGTATCACAAGCGCTCAAGCCTCGGCCTTGGGTGTGATTTTAGCCGGCCTCTTGCCAGCTGCGATCCTTTTGGCGGGTGTCGGGGTTTGGTTCTTTAGAAGGTTTAGATGAAAAATCTTATAACCTTTGTTATCATTGGTGCTGTTGTGACAGCGGTGTTGGCTGTAATATTTATAGTGCTGCTCCGTAACCCCGCAGAGCCAAGCTCGGATATAATTGTATTTGCATCGGGCGAGGCAACAGATCTTCGTTCTGTTGCTGTTAGTAATCAATACGGAGATTTTTATTTTCACTTTGATGCTGAGGAAGGCGGCTATGTTACAGATGACATTCCTGCGTATCTTGTTGATGTAGATGTATTCGTGGAATTTATGGCGCGCAGCTCGCAGCTTGCCGCTCTCCGGGCCATAGCTCCCGGAGCTTATGAGCTGCATGAAACCGGTTTTGACAATCCCTCTGCCAGCGTGCAAATAGAATTTTTTGACGGAAGTATTTTTGACCTGACCATTGGTGTTATGGAAAGGGTCTCGGGAAACTACTATGCGCTTGTCAGCGGGACCGGTATAGAAAGTACGATGGACAGGGACTATATATATATAATTCCCCAATCCCTGGCACAGCAGTTTTTGCTGCCAAAAACACAGGTAATTACACGATATTTAACCCCCCAGTTAATGCTTTCAAGCCCGCTTTCGGCAATACGTGATATAAGCTTTGCCGGCAGTGCTCTTTCGCAGCCAGTATTAATACGATCCGTTACCGGCGATGACAATGAAACAGCGCTGGCTGCGAAATCTTTCGGCACTGCTACCCACATTGTATACGGAGGATCCCATTACCAGCTCGATCAGAGCTACGGGATAGAAGTACTTGGCTCTTTGTTTGGAATACGAGGAGATATCGCAGGGTATGATCTTAATGATGAAGATTTCGCAGCTTTAGGTTTTGATACCCCCTACATGATCATACAATATGACATGGTTAACGACATGACCGGGGATAGTATTCCCATGCTTCTAAGGATAGCCCCGGCAGAGGACGGCCGTTTTTATGCAACAATAAACGATATTTGCGCGGTATTTGTTATTGATCATAAACCTTTTATAGATATCCAGTTTGAAAGACTTCCCCTTCGCTGGTTTTTAACCCCTATGCTGATGGACCTTTCGGCGATCCTTGTGTCAACGCCAAATGGCAGCCATCACTTCGAAATAGACAATACAAATTCTCGCGACCCAGTGATCACCTACGAGGGACAGGAACTTGATACTACCCTATTCCGCACCTTTTTTCGCCTTATTACCAGTGCATCACACGACGGGACCTACCTTGGAGCCCTGCCGCATCCTGCCGGGGATCCTCTGCTTAGGATTAGCTATGTATACAGCCTGCCGGAAAAAAACAACGATATACTGGAGCTGTACCCCGGAGAAACCCGGCGGGTCAATGTATATGTAAATGGAGCCGGTGAGTTTGCCATGAGGGACCTTTTTGCCCAGCGTGTGGCCGAAGGACTGGAAAATCTGCTCCTGGGTTTACCTATAGAGGAACAGTGGTAAAGAAAACATAGGAAAAACAGACATTTTTCTATCATTATGGCTCTTTACTTCACTATTTTACTGTGATAATATAGTTATTTATTACAAATAAGCATCGTATGATGTTTAAAAAATTACTGTCTCTTAGTTAGGAGGAATTTCTATGAGAAAAATCATCGGTGTAACGCTGGTTTTCCTTCTGGTACTCGGCGTTTTATTTACCGGATGCCAACAGGACAGCGGCCCGCAATTCGATGCCGGCGGCAACCGTATTGTTCGTGTTATGTCACACAATGCTGTTATCGAGGGCAACCCGTACCGTATCCGTTATGAAGCCGACTTACGGGAAGCTGTCACTGCAGCTATCGACCACAACCTTAATGTCAGTATTAACACTGCAGTTTCCAACTGGGATGCAGCGTTGGAAGCGACACAAATCCGTAACAGTATAAACGAAGGCTTTGACATACTTGTGGTCAACCCCGTAACCACTTCCGGTATGGATCCCCTGATCATCAGTGCTCAGGATGCCGGTATTATCTGGATCTTTGCAGACTGTCAGTATGTCACTCCCGATATCGGGGTACTGAACATCATTACCGATCAATACTACCTTGGTTATAGAACAGCGACCGAAGCCGGCAGAGTCCTTGGCCGCGGCGGTAGAGTTGTTATGATCGAAGCCATGCCGGCAGTCCAGGCTAACATAGACCGCCAGAGGGGATTCTGGGACGCAGCCAATGAACATGGGCTTGTGGTTGTAGCAGAAGGCTTCCACGATTGGGCTCCCGGTCCTTCACAAACTGTTATGACCGAAATCATCAACTCCGGCGTTCAGTTTGACGGTGTTCTTGTTTCTCAGCTTGCAGAGAATGCCCTTGCAGCATTTGATGCTACAGGCACCCCGTATCCCAGATTCATGGGCTTTAACGATACCGGAGCATGGATGCAGAGAATGATAGAACTTAACAGGGATAGGCGTGTTATGGACTTTATGGTTCTGTCCAATCCTCCAGGAGTCGGCGCCAGTGCTCTTAACTTTGCCCTTAACATGATCCTTGGCAAGGAATTAAGAGACGGCATTTACGATGACGTGCCTACCCGCACTATCCTTCTGGGATCAAAGTTCGAATTCACCTACGATACCATGACTCAGGAACACATCGACGTCGCTAATGCAATGGCACCCGGTGATGCTATCACCTACTGGTATACTATAAGTGAGATAGCGGCTGCATACTTCCGCTAGTCTGACTCTCGTAGTATAGTTTTCCGGTCGCCTGACCGCTTTTAGTGGTCAGGCTGGCCGGGAAACTTTTAGTGAGCGCCGAAGGTATTCTTGAATGTACGAAATGAAGGGAATTAAAAAAGTTTTTGACTCGGTAGTTGCGCTTAATGGTTCGGCATCACTTACAGTAAAACCCGGTGAGGTACAGGCACTTTTGGGTTCCAACGGATCGGGAAAATCAACCATGATTAAGGTGCTGGCAGGTACCTATCAGCCAAACAGCGGAGAAATACTTAGAGACGGCAAACCAATTAATATACGTTCCGGCGAAGAATCGGGAAAATACGGTATAGCCACAGCATTCCAGGACCTAAGCTTAATCCCCGAGATGAGCGTAGCGGACAATGTCCTTTTGGGAAATGAACCGCTTGGCCGTTTAAAGCTTATAGACCGCAAGACTGCACAGAAAAAAGTAAAGGAATTATTGGAGCATTTTAAGCTGGAATGTAACCCCAAGGCCTATGTCCAGTCGCTTATGCCTTCCACCAAGGCTATGCTGGAGGTAATAAAAGCAGTATCCAAAGAACCAAGATTATTATTGCTTGATGAGGTAACTGCTTCGCTTCACTATGATGAAATACAAGTCCTTTTTAATACAATTCGAGAATTAAAATCCCAGGGTATGGCCATCGTCTTTGTTACACACCGTATGCATGAGATATTCGAAATATGTGATACCGTTACGATCATGCGCGGCGGCGAGACCGTTAAAGAAGGCAAGGTATCCGAGTTTACGCTTAATGATATCGTATATCACATGACCGGCCGCCGGCCGGAGACACATGATACCAAAGAAAATACGACACAGAATATTCATAGCAGCACCGAACCCCTGCTTGATGTTAAGGAATTGGAGGTATATCCCAAGGTATGGGATGTCTCCATGAATGCATATAAAGGCGAAATAATCGGCCTGGCCGGATTGCAGGGCCAGGGCCAGCCGGAGTTTATCCGGGTTTTGCTTGGAGCTGCATACGCCAGCGGCGGAACCATTACATTTAACGGAAAAAATATACACTTTAGATCTCCCAGAGATGCGGTAAATAACGGGATAGGCTTTGTTTCCGGCGATCGTAACCGCGAGGCGATTTTTCCGGTACGTACAATAAGCGAAAACATAGGAGCGGGAAAAATTGCAAAAGGGTATCTGCCAAAATACATTACTCCCAAATCCCTTATGGATTTTGCTAATAATGCCATTACCAAGTACAATATAAAAACAGGGCAGATTGGCGATGCGGCCAATACACTGTCCGGAGGAAACCAGCAGAAGCTCGTTATAGCCAGGTGGATTGCAATGAACCCCGATATGCTCCTCCTGGACGACCCGACCAAGGGAGTAGATTACAGCTCACGTTACGATATTCATGAAACCTTAAAAGAATGTGCAAATAATGGCATGACTATTATCATTTCTTCCAGCGAGCATGAAGAATTGATTGGCATTGCCGACAGGATATATGTATTTTATGAAGGGCGTATAAGCGATATGCTCTCGGGCGAGCGCAAGACAGAAGAACATCTTGTTGCAGCAATGATGGGTATGAAAAGCGTTGAAAAAGGTGAGTCCCATGCAAAAAATTAAGGACTCATTTTATAATCTGCGCAGGATGCCTGTTTTTACAGGATTTGTTTTATTTGTCTTTGCACTTGTACTTCTAATTGTACTGCAGGGTCCGTATAGGTTTTTTTCTGTACGGAATATAAACACACTCTTTGTAACAAGTATGCCGTTCCTATTGGTTGTCATCGGTCAAAGTGTATTGCTTATTTCCGGTACTCTGGATCTGTCCATTGGTATGCAGGTTGCATTGGCAAATGTTGTTACGATCATGACCGTGCAGGAATGGGGCATTCCGTTTTTACTGGGCTGCCTTTTGGGAATACTTGCCGCTATGGCTGCATCGCTGGTCTGTTGGATTTTGGTGTCGATATTCCGGCTGCCGGATTTACTGGCAGGCTTTGCATTGATATTCGTCATACGGGGGATCAACTTATTGATCATGCCCATACCGCAGGGTACAGTTCCCATGACATTCTGGCGCTTATATGAATCGAGAATTTTTGGTATCTTTCCCTTTTCCGCCCTTTTTCTGATATTTGTCTTATTGATATGGTTTTATCTTAAACGTACAAAGTTTGGGGTTAATATATATGCTGTCGGTGCAAATCCGCAAAATGCTTTTGCAGACGGTATCAGCCCGGTTAAAGTTCAGTTCCAGGCATTTTTATTTAAGGGCTTTGTTGTAGGACTGGCAGGTATCTGTATTACCCTAATGTCAGCATCCGGCAACCCCAATCAGGGCGAGGAGCTGGGACTTCGATCAATTGCAGCAGGCATAGTCGGCGGCTTAACCTTTGGCGGCTGGGGCGGTGTTGCCTGCGGCATTTACGGCGCCGGCTTTTTTATATTGATACAAAATTCCGTTCGTTACTTCTTTGATTTGATATTTAATATGTTCCCCCAGCTTGGGGGAGTAGCCGTAGTAACATTCTGGCACAACCTTTTTGCAGACTTCATAATTTTTTTAGGCCTCTTAATGACGCTTGTTACCATGAAAGGACAGCGAGAAGCACTTAGAGTAAGCATACAAAATAAGTATCAAAGTGTGCGCAAGCATTCATCTAAAAGGGAGGATAACGATGTTAAGTAAAACTGTTGCATCAATGTCTTTTTCCAATCAGGTGAATACTTTTGTTAAAAAAAGCCCCGCACGTATGGCAGTGATTATTGCAATCGTGTTATATCTTATTACCATAATACTGGTTCCGACAGCTCTAAGCGCCAGGGCCTTAACTACCATAGGAATGTTCGTGCTTTTATTAAGCTTTGCCGCTGCAGGGCAGACCATAGTCCTTATAGGCGGAGGTCTTGATCTTTCGGTAGGAGCAGTCATGTCCTCGGCGGCAATCATTACCGCTGCTGTAATGAACGGCCAGGACGGCAATTTTATCCCTGCTTTTTTGGCCGTCATGGCAATGGGAGCCGGTATAGGACTTGTTAACGGTGTATGCACAACTAAAATAGGGCTACCTGCGCTTATAGTTACCCTGGTAATAAGCAATGTGGTATCACGTCTGCAATATGTACTTACCGAGGGAAGACCTTTTGGCTATCCTTCGCCGCTGTTCATCCAAAGCATTATCTATAGATTTTTCGGTCATATCCCATCGCTTGTATTATATGCATTTATAGTCTTCCCCCTGGTATTCTATATTTTAAACCGCTCGCGTTTTGGCAGGCAGCTGTATCTTGTGGGCAATAATGCCGAAGCTGCAAGGCTTAACGGAATACATGTCAATAAAATTAAGATTTTATCGTATGTTTTTTCCGGTATGTTTGCAGCTTTTGCCGGTATGCTGGGAGCTGGCTTCCGCCAGATAGTCCAGTGCCAGATGTTTGACAATTTTGCTTTTGAGTCGCTTATTGCTGTCATTATCGGCGGAACAACATTTGCCGGCGGTGTAGGCACATTCTCCGGCAGCATTGCCGGTGCCCTGGTAATGGTTGTTTTAAGCAATATGCTAACCACGCTTGGCTTTTCTCCGCCTATCAGAAACATTGTATTTGGCTGTGTACTGGTTCTTTTATTGGTTATGTACAACCGTAAAAAGCCTGTACGGCAGTAGAGCATACATGATATAAGGGGGGTATATGCAGCAGGAAATTAAAAAACAGTTGGAAGAGGCGACAGTTCCGGTACTGCCCAAAAAGAAAGACTATGCAATCGGCTGTATTGGAGCGGGCTTTATAATGAACGACTGCCACCTGGTAGCCTATGGTAATGCAGGCTTTAACCCGGCAGCCATAACTTCGTTGAATGCCGAAGAACGGGAGGCAGCGGCTAAGCGGCACAATATTAAAAAAGTGTACGATAGCTGGCAAAAAGTTGTTGACGATACAGAAATAGAAATTCTGGACATTGCAGTTCCGCCGGATGTACAACTGGACATATTGCGTTATGCAGCAGATAAAAAGCACCTAAAAGGTATACTGGTACAAAAACCGGCGGCCATGTCTCTGGAAGGCGTACGGGAAATAGCGGCTGTTGGAAAAACGCTGAATATCCCCATTGCAGTAAATTCCAATATGCGTTATGACCAGTCAATGCGCGCCCTAAAGTATGCCCTGGACAAGGGTTTATTGGGAAAGCCGGTATTGGCTACCATAGAAATGCGGGCAATTCCCCATTGGCAGGAATTCCTAAAAAAATATCCGGTACTGGAAATTTACAGCATGGGAATCCATCATGTTGATATTTTCCGCTATCTTTTTGGAGACCCGGAAAAAATTACCGCTGTATGCAGGACCGACCCCCGTACCCAGTTTCCCCACAAGGACGGCATTGTACAATTTACCTATAAATATACCAATGAACTGTTAGCTACAAGCCTTGACGATGTCTGGGCCTGGCCGAATGAACCCTGCGAAAAGGACATATACATTAAGTGGCGTGTAGAGGGCCTTGACGGTATGGCCACGGGAACCATAGGCTGGCCGGTATATCCGGCACGGCAGCCCAGCACCCTAACGCTCACTTCAAAACAACTGGATGGCTGGATAAAGCCATCCTGGGATACAGTGTGGTTCCCCGATGCCTTTGTTGGCACCATGGCAAACTTATTACGGGCTGTAGAAAACGGAACAAAGCCGGAAATCGATATAGAAGACAATATTAATACCATAGCCTGTGTCGAAGCCTGTTATGCTTCAATTAACGAAGAACGAACGGTGCGTTTGGAAGAAATTCTAAAGCGTAAATCATAAAGGAGGAAGATATGTTATTACCGGGAATTTTTACAGGGTATTATCCGTACAAGATGGACGAAGTTATAAAAAAAATTAAGGCCTCAGATTTTTCCTGTGTCCAGCTTGATGTTAGCTTTAAGGACTTCGATGCTGCCAAAGAACAGCTTTCAAAACAAAAAGCCAATGAAATACGTGATAAATTCCGCGATGCAAATCTGCCCATTGTTGCTGTCTCTGCTTATACCAACCTGATACATCCGGACAAAGATAAACGCAAGGCCAACATCGCCTATATTAAAATGATGATACAGCGGGCTCTTGACTTAGGCTGCCCCTATGTTGCAAGCGAAACCGGTACCTATAACCGGGAAAGCGACTGGGTTTGGGATGATCATAATGCTACAGAAGCGGCATATCAGGAGGCCTGCGAAGTTATTTACGATATATGCAAGTTTGCTCTGGAACACGGCGCTGTTTATATCGTAGAAAATTATGTAAATAATGTAATTGGCTCTGTTGAACAGGTACTCCGGCTCTTTAAGGATATCAATCTGCCCAGCATTAAACTGCTCTGCGATCCAACCAACTATTTTGACGAGGGCAATATCGACCATGTCGACAGGGAACTCCGCCGTATATTCGATGCTTTAAGCGATAAGATGGTTATGGCTCATGCCAAAGACTGTATGCGGGCGGAAAGCGCCGAAGAAAAACATGCCGATATAGATGCCGATGAATCCCATACCTTCCGGGGTTCCGGTGCAGTGGAACTTCCCGCTGCCGGATTGGGAGTATTAAATTACGACCTGTATGTAAAACTGCTGGCCAAAGATCATCCCAATATGCCCATTATAATTGAACATTTGGACGAAAATGATATTCCCCGCGCCCAGGGCTTTTTAAAGGATGTATTAAAAAGACAGGGAGTATAAATGACATCACAGGAAAGAGTTGTTAATGCTATAAACCATCAACAGAGCGACAAGGTTCCCGTTGATTTTGGCAGCAGCCCTGTTACCGGTATTGCCGCTTCCATGGTATATAAGCTCCGTAAGGCCTACGGGCTGCCCGAGCATCCAATCAAAGTCGTAGATTGCTACCAGATGCTGGGAGAAGTCGAGGAAGATCTCCGGGAAAAACTCCAGGCAGACTGTGTTCCCATAATAACCTTTAACAACCTTTTTGGTTTTAGAAACAATGAGTGGAAACCCTGGACCTTGTTTGACGGTACCCCGGTATTGGTTCCCGGCGCTTTTAATACAGAACTTGCATCAGACGGAGGAATTTACCAGTACCCCGAGGGGGATAAAAGCGTTCCGCCCAGCGGCTATATGCCCAAAGGGGGCTTTTATTTTGATGCCCTAATGCGGGACACAGCATTTGACGAGGATAATCCTTCTGTTGACGATAACCTGGAAGAGTTTGGCCCTTTAAGCGATGAAGTATTAAGCTACTACCAAAAAGAAGCGGAATTATTGCGAAAAAATACCAATTCCGCCATTGTAGCCAATCCCGGCGGTACTGCCCTGGGAGACATAGCCCTGGTTCCTGCACCTTTTCTAAAAAATCCCAAAGGTATTCGGGACATAGAAGAATGGTATGTCTCCATGGCAATACGGCAGGACTTCCTAAAGGAACTCTATGACAGGCAGACCCACATTGCCCTAAAAAACCTAAACCTTTTAAAAGAGGCAGTTGGCAACAATATTGATGTATTGTACCTTTGCGGTACAGACCTGGGATCCCAAAACGGCCCCATGTGCTCACTTATGGCTTTTAACGAAGTGTATCTCCCCTATTACAAACGCATGATTGACTGGGTACATCAAAATACCAGTTGGAAGGTGTTTAAGCACTGCTGCGGCTCGATAAAAGCTCTTATTCCCAGCCTCATAGAAGCGGGTTTTGATATTTTAAATCCTGTTCAAAACAGCGCCAGGGACATGGATCCTCAAACCTTAAAGGATCAATTTGGAGAAAAAATAAGTTTTTGGGGCGGCGGCATTGATACCCAGCAGACATTGCCCTTCGGTACTCCGGAGGAAGTGTATAATGAGGTTACAAAGCGCATAGGTATTTATAATAAGAACGGGGGCTTTATTTTTAATACAATCCACAATACACAGCCCAATGTACCGGTTGAAAACTTCCTTGCCATGATAGAGGCGATTAAGCAGTTCCGATAGATTTTTCCTTATTATCTGAGGTTTTTCTAAAACTTCAGTTTTTGGAAATGGCTCATCTGCGCAGATCGGCTATTTTTTGCAGCTCACGGGGATTAAAGAGATCGCGGATATTAAGCATAATTAGATAACCGCCTTCTTCCTGGCGTACAACTCCCTGTATATATTCCGACCCTATACCGGTAAGCATTTGGGGCGGCGGCTGCATATCCGATTGTTCTATGGTAATTACCCGGGAAACCCTGTCGATAATTACTCCCAGTTTATAGCCGTCTACATCAATAATTATAAAACCAGATAACAACTCATCTTCTTCCGATGTAATTGTTTTTTTAAGCTGAAACCGTTTGTGCAGATTGATAATGGGAATAATTTCCCCGCGAAGGTTAAAAATTCCCTCTACATAACCAGGTGCGTTGGGAAGCTGCCGGATTTCCTGAACCCGGACTATTTCCTTAACATCCATTATATTAATGCCATACAGCTCTTCGCCAAGCTGGAATGTGACTAACTGACACTGATCGGACATAATCCACCCCTTAGTTAACTATACCATGGAAAAAAGATTCATGCAATACTTTACTGCACTGTATAATAAAGTACCAAAATAACTCCAATTAACCCAAAAACAGCCAAAATATATACCCAAAGAGGAAGTTTAGCTGTTATTAAGTAGGGCTTTCGCTTGGTTTTTCCGGACAGGGTTTTACCGGAAGGAGCCCTGTCCTGATCTGCTGTACAGTAACCGCAGGCAGGACAACCGCCGGCAAAACGGCTTTCTTCTCCGGTATAATTACACTGAGGGCAGCGAACAAAGGCAAAATAACGTCCGCAGCCGGTACAGCGGGAACTATTCCGCCGTACTTCTATTCCGCAATTATCGCAAAAAAACCGGGCGGACATCTAACCGGCGGCTTTTTCCGCTGCCGGGCAGCTTCCTTCGCCTGATTTTCCGGAAACAGGACAGGCAGCGCAGGGACTAGCAGAATCAGCGCTTTTTCCTTCAGTTTTTCCTTCGGTTTTTGCTTTAGTCGAAGGTTTTTTACCGGTATCCTTGTTTTTATCAGTTACATAGAAGCCCGAACCCTTAAAAATGATTCCGCTGCCGCCATTAATTATACGGCGCAGTTCTTTTTTGCACTGCGGACATTCGTTAAGGGGTGCATCGCTCATACTTTGAAATGCTTCAAAACTATATTTACAGCTTTTACATTCATATTCATAGGTCGGCATAGCTTCAATATACAGAAAAGGCATTAAAAAGTAAAGCAAGCTCGTTTCCGCTCACTATTCCGGTAGTCAGCACCAAAGCACTGCCATCCTGCCTTGGAGCATTGGAAAAAAAGATTTTTGCCAGGGTTTGTATATCCATTTGAATATTCATATCAGCCGCTTCCTGTTCGATGGAACCGGACAGATCAAGTCCCATCCTCGCAAGGTTTAGCAGAATTACCAGAGCAGCAGCCTGAATACTTGACTGGGTTTCAAAACGCAGTACAGCGCTGTATAATTCCTCGCTGTTCCTGGAAGACGGCTGCCCTTCCGGATATACGGCAAAAACAAGGGATTCTACAGGCATTTCTACAGGTATTTCGAGCTCTGCAATAATGCTATTAATTGCCTGGGCAGGATTAGTCATCCAGCCGGAAAGAACAGAATTCTCCTCCAGGGAAGAAAGAGATTCGGGTGCACGTGCTCCCGGCGGAGCTACAAAGGGATCGTCATGTGAAATAAATGCAAGGCGGGAACTTAAATATAAGCCAAGCCGGGATTGCTGTGAATACCAGTACTGCATACCCGAAGCAGAATCTCTTCTTTCCCAGTCCCGGGAAGCGCTAAAAAAAAGCCCGCTGCGGGTACCGGGGAATCTGCCCTGTGCCGCGGCATAAAAGCGCCATTCTTCTGCAGATTGAAAAACTACAGCGCTAAGCGTATCACTCATATCAAGAAAATTCTTTAAGTCTGCACCGCTTAACCCGCCGAATATAAGTGAATCCAGGATAGGCCGTACGGACTGTACTTTTGCAGCAATATACAATTCTCCGCCTTCCGGTAAAAGGGCAAAACCGCTGCGATTCTGGTAAAACCGTTCCGGTGTTGGTACAGAAGGAGAACTCCGGCACGATGCCAATATAATTAAAAAAACAAACGAAACAATTATTTTGAATCTTAACTTTTTTCGATCTTGATGAACCATGTATCATCTCCTGCATCAAGTTCTATCATTTTATCCAGTTTACACCACTCCACAGCAACAGCCAGGGTTTCGGAGGCTACAAAATCAGAAAAAGCTTCCCAGGCCTGTCTAAGCCTGGGAGAGCCGTAAATATATAAAATAATTCGATCACTAACTTCCATACCCGCTTCTTTTCGGGCATTCTGCACTCCGCGGATTAAATCCCGTACATCTCCCTCCTGGGACAACTCTTCGCTTATTTCTGTATCCAGTGCTACAGTCAAAGTCCCTTCGTTTAGCACCTTAAGTTTTGCCTTTTCTATACGGCGTATATCAAGCTTGGCGGCAGTTATTTCTACAGCCCGCCCTGTATCCAAATCAATGGAAAGGGCTGCTCCTTCCAAAAGACCCTGGATTTCTGTCTGACTAAATGCCGATATCAATTGTGCCGCCCCTTTCATATCCTTGCCAAGTTCTTTTCCCAGCACCCGGAAATTGGCTTTTGCTTCGTATTCTACAAGGTCTTCTTCGTTATCCCGAAACAATACACTTTTTACATTCAGTTCATCCCGGATAATGTCTTCCATTTCCATAAGTGCTTTTTTCTCTTCTGCATTCCGTGTAACAAGTTCAACAGATTTAAGGGGCTGGCGGACTTTGATATTGTATTGCGAACGAAGAGCTCTTCCCATCGACACAGCGCTCTGGACAACAGCCATTTTAAATTCCAGAATTCTGTCCCTGCGATTTTCTCTTGGTTCGGGATAGTCTGCCAGATGTACCGACAAAGGATCGTTTTCCTGGCGAAGATTCTGCCATATAACTTCTGTAATAAAAGGCATAAAGGGAGCCGCTGTACAAATTAATGTCTTTAACACATCGTAGAGAGTGTCATATGCATTTGTCTTGTCATTATCGGCAAGCCTGCCGTCAGCCTCTTTACCAGCGGTATTTTCCGCTCCTGTACCGTCCAGCAAAGCTGTCATGCCCAACTCTGTTGGGCGGTCCAGCGAAGCTGTACTTCTCCAAAAGCGCCGTCGGGACCGGCGAATATACCAGTTGTTGAGGTTGTCGATAAATTTTAATATGGGATCGACTGCACGGAAAAGATCATAAGCTTCCAGTGCTTCTCCGGTTTTTTCAACAAGATATTCCGCTTCCGAAAGTATCCATCTGTCCAGGGGATTGGAAGGATGATCCGGCGCACTTTGTGCCCGTATTTTATCAATATTGGCATAGGTAATAAAAAAACTATATGCATTCCACAGGGGAATAATAATGCTTTTCATTACTTCCCGGACACCGTCATCGCTGTACCGCATATCATCGGCTTTAACTACAGCCGAGTGGATTAAAAAAAGCCGCAAAGCATCTGCGCCGAAAGTATCTACTACTTCTGTTGGGTCTGTATAGTTTTTTAGGCTTTTGCTCATCTTTTTGCCGTCCGATGCCAGTACCAGACCGGAAACTATACAGTTTTTAAAGGCAGGTTTTTTAAACAGGGCTGCTGCCAAAACAGTTAGTGTATAAAACCAGCCGCGTGTTTGATCGAGTCCTTCGCTGATAAAATCTGCAGGAAAATGATCTTCGAAAAATTCCTTGTTTTCAAAGGGATAATGATTCTGACCATAGGGCATGGCCCCCGATTCAAACCAGCAATCCATTACTTCCGGAATACGGGTCATGGTCCCGCCGCATTGACAGGGTATGGTAACCTGATCGACAAAATGTTTATGTAAATCGTCGAGTTTTTTTCCGGAAAGCTTAAAAAGTTCTTCTCTTGACCCAATACAAATTGTCTTATTGCACCCGCCGCATCTCCAGATAGGCAGGGGGTTTCCCCAATAACGGTTACGGCTAATTGCCCAGTCCCGGGCGCCTTCCAGCCATTTGCCAAAACGGCCGGTTTTAATATGTTCCGGTACCCAGTGGATTTGGCTGTTTGCCTTTAGCATATCAGCCTTGATTTTTTCTACATTAACAAACCACGAGACCACAGCCCGGTAAATAAGAGCGCTGTGACAGCGCCAGCAATGAGGGTATGCATGGAGTATTTGATCGCGCTTAACAAGCTTTTCTTCTATTTTGAGCCGCTCAATAATTTCCTTGTCGGCATCTTTTACAAAGAGTCCATGGTAATCAAGTACTTCTTCGGTAAAGCAGCATTCTTCATCGACCGGACAAATTACCGGTATTGCTGTTCCTTTTAAAATCCGCTGATCATCTTCACCAAAACCAGGAGCAATATGGACTATTCCGGTCCCGTCCTCTGTAGAAACATAATCATCCAGAAAGGTACGAAAAGCTCCCTTTTCGGCTGTTTCGGAAAAATACGGAAAGAGCGGTTCGTAACACAAGCCCAATAATTCGCTGCCTTTTTTACGCCATAATATTTGGTATTCGGCAGTATCTTTATAGTAAGCAGGCAACCGGGATTCGGCAAGAATATAGCGATCCGCACCGTCCATGATTAAGACATAGTCAATCTCCGGTCCCAGGGTAAGGCCCATATTGGAAGGCAGGGTCCAGGGAGTGGTAGTCCAGGCCAAAAGGTACGCTGCGCCTCCGGCGCCCCGTGCTAAATCTGCTGCCTGGATAGAGGCGGCAGGGCTGCCGGCTACAGTACCGGTTATCAAAAAACGTACAGTAATGGAAGGATCATGAACATCCTTAAATCCGCCCAGGTTCAATTCATGATTTGAAAGCACCGTGGCACAGCGTGGGCAGTAAGGCAATATATAGTGACCCTCGTAAAGAAGGCCTTGTTCCCAGAGCGAAGCAATCACATGCCAGATTGTTTCCATGTATGGGGCTTCCATTGTCTTGTAATCATTGTCAAAATCAACCCAACGGCCAAGCCGGGTTATTACCGTCCGCCATTCCTGGACATAGCGTAATACAGAAGCCCGGCAGGCTTCGTTAAACTGCGCTATACCGTAACGCTCTATGTCGGATTTGGAATTAAGGCCAAGTTCGCTTTCAATAAGGGCTTCTACAGGCAGACCGTGACAGTCCCAGCCAAAACGCCGTTCTACCCTAAACCCCTTCATGGTTTTGTAACGGGGAATAATATCCTTAATTGTAGAAGGAACAAAATGCCCGAAATGAGGCAGGCCGGTAGCAAAGGGAGGACCGTCATAAAAGACAAAATCCGGTCTGCCCTCCCGCTGGGATATGGATTTAATAAAAATTGCTTCGGATTCCCAAAAAGCCAGGATTTCTTCTTCCAATTTTGGAAAATTTGCTTTTGGATCAACAGGTTTGTAGCTCATCGTAGCATCAATATAGCATTATTACGGTAGGTATATCTATATTTAAAGTCTGTCAAGCAGGGTCGATACCGTAACTATGCTAAAACCTTCCCGTAAAAGGGCGTCCAATAGAACTTCCAGACTGTTAAACAGATAGTCCGGCCTGCCCCCCTCCAGAATACCCAGACGTATTGGAATTATGGAACCGCCCTGCTTTGCATCCATAATAATGTCAATCATATCGGCTGTTAAGGGCTGTCCCATTTCCAGCCGTCTTGCATCAATGTTACGGACCCAATCCCGTGCATCTACATCCCGGCCTATATTGCGGTAACCGACAGCAGCAGCCGCTTCGGCAATTTCCCGGGATAGGTTATAAAACGGAGGATGCCAAAGCAGGGAAAGTTCTTTTCCCGTTACCCTGTTAAACTCATCCTCATTTCTGGCCAGACCCTGCGTAATAAAATCCCTGTCGGTACTAAAACGCGAATCGGAAAGATCCAGGGGCGTATGAAACATCGATCCTATTTCGTGGTCAGAAGCGGCAAGATCACGCACCGCTTGCGGATGACGGCGGATAAAATCGCCATTTACAAAAAAAGTAGCCCTGATATTATATCGTGCCAGTGTATCCAGTACTGTCCAAAGCCCGGAAGCATCGCTGTAAAGATCAAAGCATAGGGCAATTTCCCGTACTCCCCTATTACCGTGGGTAAAGACATAATTGTCTTCTGCAGCAGGCACTATGCTTGGATTTCGTGTTAAAGATATGGAAGCCAGCGCAGAGCGAAGCTCCGGGCTCATTATTACTTCATCCGGCGCAGTAAAACCCCTTAAAACGGCTGCATCAAATAGGGTAAATGTACCGACTGCAGTAATATTCCGTACCATGGGGATATTTTCAAAAAAACCAAATGAACGTTCCAAATATACGCGGTATTGTGCGCTGCCCAATACAGCTTCCCGTAATCTGGGGGCCTGAATTATTGTCCAGGGACTCTCTCCGTCGGTGCTGTACCAAAGAGCTCCGGAAGAAGCCAAAATACGGCGTGTTGAGCCTGCATCGGCTGATCGTATATCATCTTCAAAACCAAATACAGAGACCGATGCAAGACAGATTAGTCTGCGATTAAGCGGATTATTTCCCGATAAATGTATACTTTCAATTCGTTCCCCGCCTCCGGCGATAGCTTCATTGTTTCCAAGCCAAAGAGCAGAATATACAGGATCGCTGCCAAGATTGGAAAGTAATCTCCAATCTCTATAGTCATACAGGTTTAAGCCGTTTTTTCCCCAGAAAAGAACCCGTCTCCCATCGGGAGAAAGCAGGGCCTGAAAAGCCGGCGGAGTTTCCAATAATTCAAAACTATGACTTGTTCTGCCGTTGACTGTACGGGTTCCAAGGCGGTAGGCCAAAGTTCTATCACCCGAACTTACTATAACTGTGGCAATCCCGTCGGCAGACCACAAAACATTAACCCTGGCGCCTGCCCAGGGGCTTACAATATGAGGAAGCGAAGCAAAATTTGTTTGCAGAGCTTCCTGGGCCATTACCAAAGGATAGTAAAAAATATTTGCTCCGCCTCTGGAGAGGATGAGGGAACGGCCATTGGGAGCTACCCAAAAGCGATCAAAGTTTGGATCAAATTCAAACGGAATTCTTCCAATAATTTCGCCTGGTTCCAGAAAAGTTGCAGAAAAGTTTCTGGCAACAAGATCACTTGAACGAATGCGAAAAACATTGGAACCCCTGAAATAGTAATAAAATCCTCCTGCTCCCCAGTACAGCGAAGAAATTGTCCCCTGTCCTATGATACGATGCTGTTCTGCCGGCGGAGCTAGCTCCTGATCAACAGTATAAAAATAAAGCCGTCCTCCCCTGGCATAGAGAAAGGTACGGGAATCGCCGCTCCATAATGCAGGAAAAAAATGCCCGGGGCGCTCTATTCCAAAGGATACAGGCTGTTTATTTCCTGTTACGCTGTCTATCAGTATAAGGGTTCCTCTTGCATGACTGGTCGGTTCTATATACAGTAGCCATCGTCCGTTGGGAGAAGCGGCAGTACTCTCTGCACCGCTGCCCGGTGTACCGGTAAAAGAAGGAAAACCGCCTTCTTTTAATGCTCCGTCTCCAAAAAAAGCAGGAAAAGCCTGCGGCAGCCCTCCGGAAACAGGTATCTTTAGACTGCCAAAGACATTATGAACCAAAAGGGTTCTTCCTTCTTCGATTAATTCCATCCTTTGCGGAAAGGCATTTAAAACAGAAACAGAACGATTATCCAGTTGTGCCAAAAAAAGGGCATCCTGAGTATCTGCGCCGCCTCCCGAAGAAACAGCTTTAAACAACAGTCTATTGTCTTCTGCCAGATCAAGACCGGAAAAATGAATCCTTGCTTCAGATGGAGGAGGTATAATAGTCAGACTAATAAAAGCGGCTAAAAACAAGTAAAAATACCGCCGCATACTTATTCCGGTTTGTCTTCAGTATCTGAAGCATTATTGGTCAATAGTTGATCCAGTTCTATAGCCAGCTCATCCAGGGTTTCATTGAGTTTTCTGATACGTTTAAGATATCCTTGCTGCCGCGTATCCTGGAGGCGTTCGCATACTTCATCTATCAATGTTTCAAAGGAAGTTTCCTGGTTAATATACATTTGTACAGAAGAATCTGCCGGCCCGGGTACAGAAGCCGAATTTTGTCCGCTTTGTTCAATAGTCATATGATTTAACTAAAAAGTTTCGCTGATTTCAAGCGCAGGAGGAATTCCCGCACTGTCTTCTTCTGCAAAAACCCGGATAAAAGTAACCACCGCAAAAAAAGCGATTAAAATTAGTACAAGTTTGCGCAAAGGCTCCTCCAATCAATTATAGTGTAACATTATCTATTAAGTACTTCAAGAGGGTTTACGGCCCTTCTGTTTTTATAAACCGCAAAATGAAGGTGCGGTCCTGTACTTCTTCCCGTATTACCGGAATGGGCAATTATTGCCCCCTGGCTTACAAATGCGCCTCTTCTAACCAAAACTCGGCTTAAATGGGCATACATGGTCTGGTAATCATCGCTATGCGAGATAATTATAAAATTCCCGTATAGGGAATTATATCCTGTAGAACTTACCCTGCCGTCTGTAGAAGCCCTTACAGCCGTCCCTGTCGGCACAACAATATCCAGGGCTGCATGGAAACTTCGTAGTCCGGTAAAGGGATCGTTACGCCATCCAAAACCGGAGCTAATCCTGCCCGAAAGAGGCCAAATAAACAGTTCGCCCAAAGCACGGCGAAGTTCGGTCCTGTCCATCCTTGCACCGGGAAGGAAAAGAACTGTTCCGGCGCTGATTGTATCGTCCTGTATATCATTGGCATCAAGTATTGCTTCCAGCGGAATTCCCATAGATGCGGCAATGCTGGTATAGTTGTCTCCGCTTCGTACCGTATAGGGAATGCCGTCCATATTGGGTATACGAATTCGCTGTCCGGCCTGCAGGCGCCTGACATTTTGAAGATTATTGGAGGCAATTATCGCATCCAGGGAAAGATCATGACGCCGGGCAAGTGTTTCTACAGCATCGCCCGGCTGAACGGTATAGTATTCCCAGGCAAATGTTTCGGTTAAATCCAGGGGAATTATATCGCCGTCTTCAACAGCAGAAATGATCAAGGAGCCGTGTTCCCGTGAAAGAATGTCTTCCGGAGGATCCGGCGGCGGAATATAGGTAATAGCGGCTATGGCAACCAGGGAGCCAATAATAAAAAAGATAATAAGACCAAGGAAAAATTGCTTGGGAAGCTGTACAAAAAAACCTGTTATTGTATCTAAATATGCCCGCAGTTGTTCTCCTGCAGGTTTTTTCTGTCCGGAATTGTCAGATGGCTGGGTTTTTAACAGCCAGCGCAGGTTATAGACATTATGAAAAGCCTGCTGCCTGGGGACATGGCGGGATTTTTCCTGGAAGTGTTTTTTTTTTCGCCTGGAGAGATGTTGATCCGTTATGAAAGAATTATCCAAAACTGAACCCCTGCTTTTTCTGACCTCGTTTGAGTATAACAGAGAGAAGCCAGGTTTGACAATGCGGTTATGATCAGGTTTGGTAAAATTTACCGGAAAAGACCAGTACTTTTTGGCGCTTGACAGGAATGACGGTCTGGAACGGCTCTGTATATGCTGATCATCGAGAATGTCTTTCATTATGCTTTTATCGACATAATTAAAAACAAGCATTATACTTACCGATAAATATGGCAAGTAAAAACCAAAAGGGGATTATTTGGGCCATTATTCTGGCATTTGTATGTGTTTTAATCATTAGGTCAATATTTTTGGATTTAATGATAATACAGGGCAGATCCATGCTCCCCATTATAAAGCCCGGTTCCCTATTGATTGTAAACAAGGCGGCATACGGCTTTCGTGTTCCGTTCCTGGATCATTACATCCTGCGCTGGTCTTCTCCCAAGCCGGGGGATATAGTGGTATTTTATACTCCGGCAAAAGAACGGGCTGTAAAACGCTGTTTTTCTATTGACGAGCAGGGAAATGTTTTTGCACAGGGGGATAACGAATCGGAGTCCCTGGATTCCCGTTATTACGGGAATATTTCACCGGAAAAAATTCTGGGAAGAGTAGTGGTTATTAGTGAATAATATATCGTTACATAACATAAATACACAGGAAGATTCGCCGGTTCCAAAACAGATAAAACGGCGCTTTTTAATTATTGCCCTTATCCTGGGAGGCATGGCGTTGTATGTTTTACTGCGCTATTTTGTAGTTATGTTAAATCCGCCCGGAGCAGATATGTTTGCTTCGCCGTTGACAACAGCAGAACGGGGATCCATTGTAGACAGAAACGGCCGTATTTTAGCCCTCCAAACCAGAATGGGGAATATAACCGTTTGGCGGCCAAATATCAGGAACCTGGAATTATTGGCATCCGAACTTTCTCCGCTTATTGGAAGCCCGGAAGAGGATATAATCAGAATTATTGATAATTCACAGCATGATTTTCTGTATCTTAAAAGAAATGCAGATCAATCAGAAATACTGCAGATTCAAAACCTTCGTTCCCAGGGAAGACTGGCAGGGATAAATATTGAACCGGTATTCAGCCGGATTTATCCGGAAAGAACCCTTGCTTCGCAAATAATCGGTTTTACCGGATATGAAAATACCGGTCTTGCCGGCATAGAATATTCTTTTGATGAAGATCTGTCTCCAAAAACCGGCAGAAACGGGAATCAAGTGGTCTTAACAATAGATACAAATATTCAGTACATTCTGGAAGACATAGCAGGCCGGGCTATGGAGCAAAACAGAGCCGAGTCTGTAATGTTATTGGCAATGGATCCCCGTAACGGAGATATTCTTGGAGCTGCGAGCCTGCCGAATTTTGATCCAAATAATTTTAGAAATTCAACAGAAGTTACCCGGATGGACAGAACGGCAATCTGGGCATTTGAACCGGGTTCTACTTTTAAGGTTTTTTCTGTAGCTGCACTGCTGGAATCCCAGGCTATACAGCCTAATACGATCTTTTTTTGCAACAGTGAATATATGCAGAGGGACAGGGTTGTTTTAAGCTGCTTGCGAAGCCATGGCAGCGTTAATGCCGAGGGAATTATAGTATATTCCTGCAATACAGGTGTTGCATATTCTTCGGATAGAATGGGAAATAGCCCCTTTTTCCAGGCCATATCCAATTTTGGCTTTGGAACCAGAACCGGCGCCGGTACACCTGGAGAAACCGCTGGCATTTTTCGTCCGGTAAATCAATGGTCGGAGCGTACCCGGCCTACCATTGCCATGGGTCAGGAAATCAGCGTTTCTGCCATGCAGATGATACAGGCCATGACAGCGATTGCCAATGACGGTATCCTGGTATCGCCAAGGATTGTATCCCGGATAATCGGAGATGACGGTAGAATTGTCAGGGAATTCCAGTCAGGCGAAGCCCGGCGTATCATAAGCCCGGAAACAGCCCGGCATCTGCGAGTATTTATGGAAGCGGGAACCGAAGACATGGGACGCCATGCCAGGGTTAGAGACCTTCCCCTGGGAGTAAAAACAGGGACTGCCCAAATGATTGACCCTGTAACCGGTGCCTATTCAACAAGGGACTATATTGCCAGTTGTATTGCCCTCTTACCGGCAGATAATCCTTCTTTGGTTCTGTACATGGTACTGGTTAAACCCATGGGACCTTATATTTTTGGAAGCCGGACTGCCGCTCCTGCCATACGGGAAGCAGCGGAAGCATTAATTGATTACCTTGGCATTCCCAGGGATAGGAATCCGCAGATAAGCCATACAGGTGAAATAACAATCCCCACCGAAGAACTAATTGTTATTGGAGATACTATACCGGCCTTTTACAGGCGGGCAAAGAGCAGCCTGGTTCCCCTGCTTCTTAGAGATGATCTACAAATGGATATACGCGGTGAAGGCTGGGTTGTCCGCCAATATCCGCCTCCTGGTACTCCCTTCCAGCCGGGGATGACAATCATTCTTGAACTGGAATAAAACCGGAATAATGGAAGCAATGTGGGAACAAAACTTAACCCTGCTCCGTTCGCGTTATACTGAACTTGCAATACAAATCGAAAAAACTGTTTGCAGTAATGATCCTCGATGGGTGCTGGAAACAAGTTCTTCCGGCCACCCTACCCTTGTGTACCGGGAAACAGAGAATTCCTCTGGAATATTAATTCATTCACGGCATGATCCTTTACGAGAAGGCCGGCGTCAGGCAGAAGCTGTGAATAACTCTGTTATTATACTTTTGGGATTTGGCCTGGGTTATACAGCCGAAGCGCTGGCAAAAAGCGATTGTATCCTAATAATAATAGAACGGCGTAAGGATTTGTTCCGGCTTGCTCTGGAAAACCGAAATTTACATGAACTGTTGGCACCGGGAAAAGTTATATTTATTCTGGAAGATTCCGGTGCCATTAGTACAGTACTGGCACTTTTGGAAAAAGCTTTTCCAGGGGGCAGTATACAAAAGCCCCATATAATTAAAAACAGAGCCCTGTGTACCCTTACAGAAGAAGACCAGAGCTGGTATGACGAAATAGAAAGAAGGATACATACCTGGAGTTCCAGGGACGAAATAAATGCAGCTACCTTACAGCGATTCGGCACACGCTGGACAAAAAATCTGGCAGCTAATATGGAAGGAGTTCTGCATTTTCCCGGAATAAAATACCTGGCACAGATTCTAGCAAATACAGCTATGCCGGTATTTCTTGCAGCAGCCGGGCCATCACTAAACAGGATGGAGCCATTTCTTAAGGAAATTCACAAGCGTTGTATAATTATAGCTGTAGACACAGCTTTACGCTTTTTATTGCGCTTTGGCATAGAACCGGATTTTGTTGTTTCCGTCGATCCGCAATACTGGAATGCCCAGCATTTACACCGCCAGAATGCTCCAAACGCCGCTCTTATTGCCGAATCGGCAGTATACCCTCCCCTATTAAGAAAGCCGGAAAAAGATACTCCGCCTGCCTTTAAGCGTATATTTTTTTGCCAGTCGCTTTTTCCCCTGGGACGCTTTATCGAAGACCGCTCGGATGTTAAGGGTCCTTTGGGCGCCGGAGGGTCTGTTGCAACCACTGCATGGGATTTTGCCAGGCATTTGGGACCGGCAGCAATTTGGACAGCCGGTTTGGATCTGGCTTTTCCGAATTTCCAGACCCATTTCAAAGGCGCCCTTTTTGAAGAAAATGCCCATGCCGGATCCGGACGCTTTTGTCCGGCAGAAACCCTGTCTGTTCATGCCCTGCAAAGCGGCCAGCCTTTTATGGCGATCTCTGCCAATGGAGGAAAAGTATTAAGCGACCGCCGGCTTTCTCTGTATGCAGTGTGGTTCGAAGAACAATGTAAAATCTCCAGTCAGACTAGTCTGACTAATTACAGCCTTTCCCCGGACGGACTGGCTGTTCCCGGTTTTATTGTCTCTGAACCGGAAGAACTCCTTGCCCTGCCGCAGCGCCGGGAAGAAATTGATCAACTTTTATTAAATGCTTATAGCAATATTGATAAGGATTTTAATAAGGCCTTAGCGGAGCGTACAGAATCTTATTCCCGGGCCTATTCGGAATTACTGCGGGGCCTGGAAGCAATACGGGACAACGCTGCAGAGGCAGCCTCCGCAGCCGGCAGGGGGATACAATCTGGTGCCGATGGATCCGGCAAAACCAATTCACTGTTAAAAAAACTCGACAAAGCCAATATTGCCATTCAGCAAAGCCCGGTAAAAGATGCGGCAGGTTTTTTGTTTCCGCCCATATCAGAACTGGAAAAAAGTTTAACAGAATCAGACCCGCTAAAACGGCATCTGGAATTTTCCCGGCTGTTTTATACATCATTGCAGGAATCGGCAGATTATACATTGAAGGTGTTAAAGAAAGAGTCAACAAATTAACACGAATTACCAAAAACAAAAAATCCGCTGACTGAAAGCCCGAAGGGATTTCGCAGATTATAGGGAATATCAAAAAACGTGACTTGCTCCAATTTACAAAAATACAAAAAATAGGTACAATTACCGCTATCGCCTTATGCATTTATAGTTACCACTAGTTCAAATGCTTTACGAGACCCGGAAGGGGATTTGTGTCGCAGACGGTAAATATGGTAACGGGAGTAATCACTGCCGCGTTGCGGTGTTATTTCAGCGTTGTTGAAACATTTTTATTATATTCGCCTATATTCGCCGCCGCGCCGACAAAAGTTGGCAATGGCGCTGTAAAAAAGGAGCAACTTTAATGAGAAAGTTTGTACTATTTGTAATTATTTCTGCCATTTTGGCGCCAGCAGTCTTTGCCCAGCAGCACGACCCTGAAAGCGACTTTGGAGTTGAAGTTATTGACAACGGCAGATCGGTCCGCATTACCATGTACACCGGGAACAGAACGGCGATTAATATACCCCCGCATATAAGGAACCTGCCTGTTACCGAAATTGGAGAGGGTGCATTTTTGCAAAATCAACTTACCAGCGTAACCATTCCAAACAGCGTTACTACAATTGGGGATGGTGCATTTATGGAAAATCAAATTACCAGCGTAACAATCGGAAATCGTGTTACTACAATTGGACAAGTAGCATTTGCTGGAAATCAACTAACCAGCGTAACCATTCCCAATAGCGTTACAACAATTGGGGAACAGGCATTTGGTTCGAATCGACTTACCAGCGTAACCATTCCCAATAGCGTTACTACAATTGGGGACCGAGCGTTTGGAAGAAACCAGCTTACCAGTGTAACCATTCCAAACAGCGTTACTACAATTGAGGAAGGAGCGTTTTTCCAAAACCGGCTTACCAGTATCACCATTGGGGCCAATGTTGCCATTACCGTTGCATTTGACAACAATTTTACCGCTTTTTACAACAATAACGGACGCAGGGCAGGAACTTATACTTTTAGTAATGGGGCTTGGAGGAGGAATTAGGACGCCCTTGAAAGCACCCGAAGGGTGTGGAAGCCGCCGGGGCTGTCTGAGAAGTAGTTTTCGGGCAGCCCCACAAATTGATACGAAGTGACCGAAGGGAGGCATTAATACGCATCTTTCCCTCGAAAACGTGTAGATTTTTATAATTGAGTGGTAATGATGTAAACTCCGGAAAATTCGTCGTAATGGCTTTAAAAGTCAAAAACGATATTCTATAATCAACTCATGATTCAGTCATTTAACTGCGAAGAAACCGAAAAGATTTTCCGTGGACTGTTTTCCAGAAAATTTCCGGCAGACATTCAAATTCGGGCTTTTAACAAACTTGCAGCTATCCATATATCACATACTTTAAATGATCTAAAATCGCCTCCTTCAAACCATCTGGAACAACTTAAAGGTGATCGTGAGGGTCAATATTCCATACGCATAAACAATAAATACCGTATCTGTTTTCTATGGAATGATGGAAATGCTGATAAGGTAGAAATTGCGGATTATCACAAATGAAAAAAACTTGACATTCTGCATTCCGTGGTACAGAATAGAGAGTATAAGGACGTTTTAATGAAAAAATATATAAAACTTGACCATATCGGAAAAATCCTCTTTGAAGAATTCATGGAGCCATATAAACTGTCTCAGAATGCCCTTGCCAAAGCTATCGGCGTGGCGCCCAGCCGTATCACAGACATTGTAAATGGCCGCAGAGGTATCACAGCCGACACTGACTTACGCCTTACCCGCCTTTTTGGTCTTTCGGAAGGTTATTTTCTGCGTTTACAAGGGCACATTGATACTACTCTGATAAAACAAAAAATAAATTCTGAACTTGCACAAATAGTACCCTTACTAACAAAAACAGCATAACATTAACCGGCTATTGTATATGGCACACACATCCCGACAAATTTGTAAATATTGTCGAAATACTGCAACTTTTTTTTAAAAATATGCTCTAATTACTATATGGTACATTTAACAGAAAAGACCTTGGCAAACCTTTGTCTTGAGGCGTCAAAAAAATATGGGGACAAGAATGCCTTTTCCTTGTTCCAGGAAGAAAAGATTTGCAGCAAAAGCAAAATTTCCTACAAAATGCTGAATCTGGGAGCCAGGCAGATATCCCTTGTCCTAAAGCAGCTTGGTATTAATCCAGGCGATCATGTCATGCTGCTTTCAGATAACTGCCCCCAGTGGCCCCTGTCTTATTTTGGCATAGCCGCGGCTGGAGCAGTTTCCGTTCCGGTATTAACCGGTTTTTCTGCTGAACAGGTGCAATATGTTGCAGAACATGCACAAGTTTCTGCAATAATATTAAGCCGGGCAATGATGGCAAAATTCGAAGAAAAGTCGCCGGTTATACCGCTGGTTTTTCTTGATTCTATTACAGAAAAAGAAATTACTGTTTGCATAGAAGGCAAAGAAAAAACCATGCCCCTGCCGCAGCCAAACGGAGAATTCCCCCAGCGCAAACCGGAAGATTTGGCTACCATTATTTATACCAGCGGAACTCAGGGAAGCAATAAAGGGGTAATGCTTTCCAATTCAAATCTTATCTCCTGTTCTCTTGCTTCTCTGACTGTTTCAAAAATAAATACCAGCGACCGCATCCTTTCTGTACTGCCCCTGGCTCATTCCTATGAATGTACCGTTGCAATGATATCTTCGGTAGTCGGCGGAGGAAGCATCATTTACCTGGACAGACCCCCTTCTCCTTCGATATTGCAGCCGGCACTCAAGGCAGTACGCCCTACCATAATTGCAGCAGTTCCTATGTTAATCGAAAAAATGTACCGCAATGCCATTGCGCCAAAATTGCAGAGCAATAAATTATATCATTTCCCCCTAATCAGGGCTTTGGTTATCCGCATTGCCGGACGTAAATTAATAAAGGCCCTGGGCGGTAAATTAAAATTTTTTGGTATAGGCGGCGCTCCGCTTGTCCCCGAAGTAGAACAATTTCTGCGCCGTGCCCGTTTTCCCTATGCAATAGGATACGGTCTTACCGAAGCGGCCCCTCTGGTTGCAGGGACAGAACCGCAGAAGTTTCCATTCCGATCAACAGGAAATGCCATACCGGGCGTAGAACTGCGTATTGCAGACAGCAAAGAATCAGAAGGCCCTGGCGGTAAATATACCTCTATCGGAGAAATTCAGATTCGGGGCCCCAATGTCATGATGGGATACTACCGTAACGAGGAATTAACACGCGAAGCATTTACCGAAGATAAGTGGCTGCGTACCGGCGATCTGGGCTATTTGGACAATAAAGACCGGCTTTATGTAAACGGCAGAATTAAGTCATTAATACTTGGCCCGGGCGGAGAAAATATTTATCCCGAAGAAATAGAAGGTCTTTTGAACAGTTCCAATATAATCGAAGAAGCTCTTGTGTATGCCAGTGAAATGGGTGAACTTATCGCTTTGGTTCGGCTTACCGATGCAGCCAAAGCAGCTACAGATATGATGGAACAGGCTCTTGAAGAACTGCGGACCTGGGCAAATAAAAAGCTGGCAAGCTTTTCACGCCTTTCCAAAATTGTTATTCAGGAAGAACCTTTCGAGAAAACTTCTACCATGAAAATTAAACGCTACTTATATGTTCCCTGCAGGGCATAAGCAATAGTTTTTCGGGAAGCAACGTGGTATACTTACCAGGTGCAGCAAGCGCTAAGCGTCTCTGAACTTACCGGCCTCATTAGGCAAAATCTGGAAAGCTCCTTTCCCCAGCTTGTGGTAGAAGGAGAGCTGTCCAATTTTCGTCCTTCCGGTTCGGGTCATTTATACTTTTCCCTAAAAGATTCCGGCGCAAAGATCGAAGCGGTATTGTTTAAAAACCGCACTGCATTTGTAAACTTTGAACCCAAAGACGGCATGCTCCTCCGTGTTAGGGGACGTATCTCGGTATATCCCCAGCGGGGTAATTACCAGCTTGTCTGCGAAGATATGGAACTGGCCGGAGAGGGAGACATCCTTGCAATGCTGGAAAAACGCAAGCGTGCCCTGGCAGCAGAGGGAATTTTTGACGAAGACAGAAAAAAAGCCATTCCCCGTTTTCCCGGAACAATAGGTATAGTAAGCTCTCCTACCGGGGCAGCGGTTCAGGATATACTTACAATCCTCGAGCGCAGGGCATCGGGCGTACGGGTTATCATTTTTCCTGCCCTGGTTCAGGGAGAAGGAGCAGCAGAAATTATAACCCGGCGTATAGAACAAGCTAATCAATGGAATCTTGCCGATGTGCTTATTGTAGGCCGCGGCGGCGGCTCTCTAGAAGATCTGCTTCCATTTTCCGAAGAAGCTGTGGTCCGGGCTGTGGCAGATTCAAAAATCCCCGTGATAAGCGCAGTGGGACATGAAATAGACAATGCCCTGTGTGATTTAGCGGCAGACTTGCGGGCGCCCACTCCCTCTGCAGCAGCAGAACTGGTAAGCGGCAGCAGGGGAGAAACGCTGGAATATATAATTGCATTTCGGGAAAAAATGGAAAATGCCATTAGAACAAAGATAGACAGGGCAATGCTCCTTTTGCGGCCGTTTGGCATTGGAGAGCTGGAACGAAGTTTTAGAGCCTTACTTCAGCCGGCATTGCAGCGCTTTGACGATGCCAAAGAAGCATTATTTATTTCACTGCGCGAAAGGATTGATGAATATCACAGAAGACTGGAACTGGTTACTAGAGGCCTGGAAGCAGGAAGTCCGCTGGCAATACTGGAACGCGGTTTTTCTGTAGTGGTAAACGAAAGAACAGGAAAGATTCTTCGTAGGGGAAAAGATGCAAAACCGGGAGATAAACTTGCAATCAGGCCCATGGAAGGATCTGTGCGGGCAGTTACAGAAGAAAGTTCTGTGGTTTATAATCCATAACAGGCAATAGAATGAGGCAAAAAAAAAGAGGCAGAAATGAAAAACTTTGAAGAACGGCTGGAAAAACTGGAAAAGATCGGCGAAATGATACGCAAGTCCGATATTCCCCTTGAAGATGCCATTAAAAGTTTTGAAGAAGGGATAAAACTTGCACGTTCTCTGGAAAAGGATCTGGAAAAGATCGAAAGCCGCATAGAAATATTGCTTAACGCACCGGAAGCAAAAATACAGGAAAATCCCGAATTGGATCTTTTTAGTAATGTACAGCAATGATTAGAATACTGCCCCCCGAAGAAGCAAAAAAAATTGCTGCAGGAGAAGTTATCGACCGGCCTCTGGCTCTTGTACGGGAATTAACCGACAATGCTTTGGATTCCGGTGCAGAAAATATAGAACTTTCCATAGAAGGCGGCGGCATAAGCAGACTGGAACTAACCGACAATGGCTGCGGGATGTCGAAAGAAGATCTGGCTCTTTGCATTAAACCGCATGCCACCAGTAAAATACAATCGCTTAACGATCTTTCACGCTCCACAACATTGGGTTTTCGCGGCGAAGCTCTGGCCGCTGCATCGGCAGTAGCCAGGCTGGAAATTGTAAGCAGCACAGACGGCAGGGAAGCATGGCTTTTGGAAAGTAACCCTTCTGTTTCCGGAAGCAGCGGGGAAACCCAAAAGATAACCCAAAGCAGAAGGCAATGCGGTACCAGTGTCCGGGTTTTTGGTCTTTTTGACACCATACCTGCACGAAAACGTTTTCTAAAACGTGAAGCCAGCGAAGCGCTGTTATGCCGTCAAATGTTTATAGAAAAAGCCCTGGCTTTTCCCGGTATTTCATTTCGCTTTGTTCAGGATCAACAGCTAAAGCTGCAATTTATTCCCCAAACAGATAATCCACAAACAGATAGTCCGCAAAGTGTTTCATCGGCAGCGTTATCCTTGCAAATTCGTTTTGGCGAAGCGATCCTTGATGTTAATGAAAGAAGATTTCTTCATACAGTAGAAACAGCCGGAAGCGGCTATACCATTACCATTGTATTCGGCGGCCCGGAACTATACCGCAGGGATCGCAAGCAGCAGTATATTTTTGCCAACAAAAGGCGCATTCAGGACTATGGGCTCATGCAGGCCCTGGAATATGGCCTTGCCGGTTTTTTTCCAAACGACAGCCATCCGCTGGGGGCGGTCTTTATAGAAATTGACCCTGCCCTGGCCGACTTTAATATCCACCCTGCCAAACGGGAAGTTCGATTTGCCAACGGAGGAGCCATCCATAACAGTATCACTGCTGCCCTTCGCAATTATGTAGGCAAAAATACCAATAATTTTGAATCGCAAAGTTACCAGATACAAAACTATTCATCTCAAAATTATTTACCATCTTTAGCCATGGAAGCGCTGTTAAAAAAAAGTGAAGAATTTGCACCGCTGCCATCACGAAGCGCCAGCGAAACAGTATATACATCGGAACAAGAATCATCTTATGATCTACAGGATTGGGAAAATGGCAAGGCGGAAACACAGCAGGGAATCAAGCTGATAGGCCGTGCATTCGAGTTGTTTATTATAGTTGAACGCGGCGACAAACTTTACCTAATAGATCAGCATGCAGCTCATGAAAATTTTCTTTACCGGCGTTTTTTATCTGCTCCCATTACTGCCCAGGAACTATTGGTACCCATACCTTTTACCACCGACACCGAGGACCAGGATACTTTTCTTAAGGAAAAAAAGGTAGAACTGGCACAGCTTGGTATAAAGCTGGAACACGAGGGCGGCGGCTCCTGGCATATTCAGGCGCTCCCTGCAAACTGGAAAACCAGTGACAGCGAAACAATTAAGGAAATCCTGGCATTACAAAAGGCCGGACAGAATTTTGCCGAACGATGGGCATTCACCTTTGCCTGCCACAGTGCAATAAAAGATAGTGAATACCTGGACAATGCAGCAGCTCAGGCATTAGCAGAGTCGGTTCTTACACAACGCTCCGAAAAAGGATCAATCCCCCGCTGCCCCCATGGCCGCCCCTTGTGGACAGAGCTAAGTAAGGCGGAGTTGTTAAAAGCCGTGCGAAGGTAAAGCCTAATTTGTCGGGCAGACCATAGCACACATAGTACCCACATAAATACCGGCACATGGCACGCAGCCCTGCCCTGGCAGCCTACGCTGTTTCAACCGCGTGTAGAATTCGGCAAATCAGCCTCCTGACCACTTAAATTTTTGATTTAAGTAGTCAGGCATAGTTTCGTAACAATAACTATTATTCGCTGGTCTGTTTGCCGAGGAATTCCACAATGGTTTCAACACCGTAGGCTGCCAGGGCAGGGCTGCGTGCCATGTGCCGATGTTCATCTGGTCAATGTGCGCCATGATGAGCCCGGTAAATTAGGTTTATTTATATGCGACCTATGGTCGCGAGCAAAATAGTACCTGAGACCAAAATGTATTCACGGCTCATAACAAGAAGGGTATTTGACCATGATATTTCTCTCAACAGTGTTGAGAGAATTTTTTTATCCTTAATAGTACAACCGCAAATCAAAACAGTCAATTAGGTCACGCCTTTTCCTTTTTTTATTTCATTATTGCCATCCTTGTTTTAATAAATGAATCGACAGTCATCCTATGCACACCAAATAATCGGGCAATTGCACTTTTTGAGGTATTATTTTTTAAAAGTACCCGGATTTCATCCTCATGCCCCGAAAGTTTAACCCTAGATGACTTTTTTCCAAGCGGTCTGCCAAGAACTACACCTTCTAAACGTTTAAGTGTTAGAGCTTCTTTTGTTCTTTGCGAGACTAAATCACGCTCAATTTCTGCGGTTAATCCAAAGGCAAAAGCAAGAACTTTTGATTGAATATTATCACCTAAACGATAATTATCCTTTATTGTCCATACCCGCACACCAATTAACATTAATTGGTTTAAAATTGACATTATCATTAGGATGCTTCTTCCTAGACGTGATAATTCTGAACAAACTATCAGATCATTCTTTTTTACTTTTGCAAGAAGCGACCCCAAAAGACGCTTTTCCGGCAATTTTGTACCGCTTATTGTCTCCTCAATCCATTGCCCAATTTTGATTTTATTTTTTACACAAAACCGCTCAATTTCAAACCGTTGGCTATCAACAGTTTGCTTGTCCGTACTAATTCTGATATAACCGTATACCACAAGTACACCTCCAAATAGTTAAGATATTAATTTATCGTCATACTTTTTGATGTTAATTTCTAATGACCGATTATATTCGACAGCATGGAACAAGCATTGATTTTTCTTCAGGAAGTTCATGGGTTATCTTGAATCAAATAGAAAAAAGGATAAAAGAGAAAATCGAACAAGTTGGAATACCACTTAAAGACTGGGATATTTCGATTAATTATGGTATTAAGACAGGTTGTAATGAAGCATTTATTATTGATAAACAAAAACGTGACGAGCTAATAAAAAAAGACAAAACATCTGCTGAGATAATACGCCCGATTTTAAGAGGCAGGGATATAGCCAGATATCAAATAAATTTTGCTGATTTATATCTAATAAACACACATAACGGGATACCATCAAAGAATATACTTCCTGTCAATATTAAAAAATATCCTGCAATAAAAGAACATCTTGATAAATATTGGAAAAAAATTAAAAAGCGAGAGGATCAAGGTATCACGCCATATAATTTACGGAGCTGTGCTTATATGGACGATTTTTATAAGCAAAAAGTAATATGGGGAGAAATATCAGATAAACCAAAATTTGCTTTTGATTTTAATGGTACATATTATCCCGAAGCAACAACTTTCATACTTACAGGAGAAAATATAGAGTATTTATTTGTTGTTCTTAATTCAAGAATCTCAGAATGGTTTTTTTCTAGTATCGGAACAACTACAGGTGTTGGAACAATAAGATGGAAGAAATTCACAATAGAGCAATTATTAGTAGTTCCTTCTAATACAGATATATTATTTAATATAAGACAATTAATAAAATTATTGATAGACAAGAAAATAACTAATGAAATATTTGAAAGTGAATCAAATAAATTAATTTATACATTATACGATCTTACAAAAAAAGAAATAGAATTTATTGAAATTTGAGTAAAAAATTATCTTTACCTCAATAATGTTTCTAAGCTGTCATTTTCAATATGTTTTACTTCATCTTTTGAGAAGTCAAAAAGAGAATATATTTTTTCATTTAAAATTAATTCGATTTCTTTATCTTGTTCCTCAATAACTCTTATACAATATTTCTCTATCTCTTGAATATCATCACTTGTTGGCCTTGCTATTGGTATTTGCTCTAAATAAACTTTTTGCATCAGATAACCACCATTATCGAGTATAGATACAAATCTCTTAAATAAGTATCTTCCTAGAGATGAATTAAAATAAGCCAATAAGTAATATAAATTATTTCCCGTAGCAAAAAAACATGTTTTGTCCGTAAAAATATCTATTTTAGAAAAACTAAATCTGGGAAAATTGTTTAAATCAGATTTATGTATTCTCATTGTTTCAGCCCATAACAACTTCTGCTTAGTAAAATCGTCCCAATAATTTATCGAATCTTGTGTCTCAAACCATTTATGTTTTGTCTCTTTTCTTGCACCAGATTTTCCTGACTGTTCAAGCCTCTTTTTACCGTATTCAAGCAAATAATCTCGTATAGCGGGATACTTATCAATATCATACTTTTTACTAGGAAATGTTGCAATGATATACTGTTCTGCAAACTCATACCCATATCGTTTAATATCCCTGCCTCTTAAAATCGGGCGTATAAGTTCGGCCGATTTACAGTCTTTTTTTATTAGCTCGTCACGTTTTTGTTTATCAATAATAAAAGCCTCATTACAGCCTGTTAATATTCCTCTATAAATATTTATTTCCCAATCTTTTAACGGCTTGCCGATTTTTTCAATTTTTTCTTTAATTCGATTTTCTATATCCGAAAGAATGACCCAACTTTGTCCGTTGGTAGGGAATGAAATTGAACTTCCATGTCGCCTAATATAATTGGTCATATTATTCTTACATTCTTCTTTTATTATACAACTTTTTGTTCTATGCTGATTTTTACATTTTTGAATCAGAATAATATTTACATCTACTGTAGCAGTTTCAAAAACTCGTTGCCCTGCAAAATCAATAAGTATTTTTGGATTAGTTTTATTTGCAAAATAATTTCTAGTTTTTTCACCATAAGCTGCCCGCATCCATTTATTCGAGGTTATAAGACAAAGATGACCATTTTCTATTAATAGTTTATATCCAACTTCATAAAAAATTTGATAAATATCACCTGAACGGCTATAACATTCATACTGTTTGTCACTATAAAGATCAGCGAGTTTACCACGATTATTCTGTAATTGAATATATGGCGGGTTCCCGATAATAACATCAAATCCATCCTTAATGCCAAACATCCAATCCGGATCAAAAAACTCTGAAACCTTATTTTGATTGTAAGGGTCCCAGTGTGCCAGCATCGTCGCTATAGACGAAGGTAAAAATCCGTCTTTTTCCAGTAAATTTGACAATTCTGTGTTAAGAATTTTGTCTTGCTTGCGCAATTCCAGTTTTTCTTGTGCATCTCTAGCATTAAAGTGTTTTTGCCGTATATCAAGCAGTTCTCTCTGTTTTTTTTCTATACTCAAATCTGGTAAGTCATCTTGTTTGTTTTTAATTATTCGATTAATACCAATCAAACTGTTTGCCGCTACAAATTTGGTTTCAAGATTTGGCAAAGGAAGTACATTGTAGTTGTTATCTATATCTCCCCCGGTTTTTTGATCCACTATAAGGGAAATAAAGAACCTGAGTTTGCTAATTTGTATAGCAATGGGTTGGATATCAACGCCATAGATACAATTTTCAATTAAAAATAATTTTCGTGTATAATTTCTATACTCTCCTGTATTCTTGTCAAAAACATCCTTTATCTCATGCAGGCGCTTGTCCCTTTTTTTTATATCAGCCATTCCGTAGGCTTTTTCTGTTTCGGTCATTGCCCTTTTTATCTGGATTTCCCGCCATAATTCGTTTTTGGGATCGAGTTTTTGCATTATAAAGGCAAGCCTGTTCAAAACCCCCATGGGAAACGCGCCGGAACCGCAGGCGGGGTCAAGGATTTTGCACTTGCTGATAGCCTCCATCAATACGTTAACCTGCTTTTCGTCAAATTCATGTCCGGCTTCATGGTATAAAAAGAGATTGTCAAATTTTTTATCTATGTCATCTCCTTTATCATCTATTTTTCCCTTAAGAAATTCTTTAAGGGAAGAGTCAACCATGTAATCAACAATTTCCCGGGGGGTATAAAAAGAGCCGGATTCATTGCGGGCAGTTTTGCTGGTTTCCTCGTTAAAGGTTCCCAATAGGTTTTCAAATACTTTGCCCAATAGTTCTGGGTCAAGGGCTATGTCTATATCCTGGGGGGTGTTTTCTTCTATGGTAAAATTATAACGGCTAAGCAGGGGTATCAAACCTTCATGATCATTTTCACCCCAGAAAAGACAGTTGGGGATAAAGGCTGCCCTTTTTTCCTCACGGCTAAAGCCGTCTACATATTCCTTTGTATCGAAATCATCAAGACATTCAAAAAGACCGCCGTTGAGGAATGGTAAGGAGTTAAAAAGTTCAATATACTTGTTCGGATGCTGAACAGGGCAGTAATCTTGCGTAAAAAGACTCTTATTGTTAAAATCGCGAAATTTTGTATTAATGCCGTAATCTTCTTTTCTACTTTCCTCATCTTTATAAGCAAAAATGCGTTCTTTTATCGGCCTGTTAAGGGTGGCAAAAAACAGATTTTGAATAACGCCATTGTAGTAATTACCTTGTTTTTCGCTGTTTGCATCGAATTTGTTTATGATTTTTGAAACTTCTGCTTCATTAAATAACCAATCGGGAACAAGTTTACCTTTTTGCTTGAGAAACCAAACAAACATAAAACGGGTAATAAGTCGTATTAAGTGCTGACGGTTTTTTTCTATATCCGGCTGTTGCGGTAATCCTGCTTTGGCAGCTTTCCCTGTGGGGAATTTCACTAGTTTTACTGCCCAGGTATCGTACCACTTAAATAAATCCTGATAAAACTGTTTGGTTACTACATCTATGGCGAAACGTGATACAAGATCGTTTTCGGATTTTACCATGCCCTTGGTAAAAAGCATGGATTCCGGTGTATGCCTCTTGCAATCCTCGCCTAAAACATAAGAAAAACGACGCGGGTTGGAAAACTCACTCTTTACCTGGCCTTTTCTTTTACCGCTTGTATAATCACTTGTTATAAGTGAAAGCCTCCACTGCGCAGTATCTTCGTTATAGAAAACAGCCAGTGCGTTTGGGTTAATATCATTACTGCTAAGTATGCCAAAAGATTCTCTTGACAGGGTGACTCTTGGATCGCGGGTGCTTTGATGTTTAAATTCATAGATGCTTAAATCCAGTGAATTGCAAGACCCAAGTTTTACCGCTTCCTTTATTTTACTGTTGGGTTTGTCAATTATTGTTGCTGACAGAAATTGTTCAAAGTCTTGAGGAAGAAATTTTCCGGAAAGAAACGAAAGAAAATCATTGCGGTTATATTTCTCAGCTATATTCATCCCGTTCATATAAACTGCTCCGATAAAATAATCGTTTCAACTTCGTTTAGTATTTTTTCATCTTTTTCAATAATGGTGTTTATGTATTCCTCCGGCACAATTTCTTTAAATTCATTCATGGCAGTATTGACATTATCAATATCTACATCAAGAAGTTGTCTTATATAATACAAAGGCAAGGATTCAAGATCGCCAGTAATTTTTCGCAATTTATCCAGGTAGACAAAAGTGTTTTGGTTATCAGAATCTGATTTTGCAAGCTCCCTTTTCATATACATTATTTTATCTACTAGTTTTGAAATGTTTTTGGAATGGCTGGTTTTTTCTGAGCTTACACCGCTTTGTGTTTTTGCCCTTTCATAGAACTCATAAAAACCATCAGTTACCGGTAAAGCTGCTTCATCAGGTAAAGCCTTAAAAAGCACCATTCCTTCATGAGCAGATAATACCCTGCCTCCTCCGGTTTCATTGGTAAAGCTAAAACGCAAAGCATCACCTTTTTTAGAAAACAACAATACACCCTTCTTGTCCGAATCAGGAAATAAATCCAACCCCTGTGCGTGGTCAAGAACAGCAATTTTACGTCCGGTTCGGCAGCGTGGAGGCAATTCAAGGGCTTGATTAAGAATTTCTCTTTGATTTTTTCCGATATAGTACAGCTCATTCTCAAAATCTGTCCTCCATGAAGGTGATTCTGCTTCGGCCTTTGTTTTTAAGTATTCATCAGTTAAATAGCCGTCGGTAATTTCATCAGCGGTAAGGATTTTGGTATCGGACCCAAAAATCGTCTGTATTAAAAGCATTTTAAAAGTACTGATGCTCTTGGTTCTGCTTAAAGCTTCTCCAGTAGCACTTGGGAAAAAATTATAGATGTTAAGTCTATCAAAAACCTTTTTATTTATCCTGTTAATGCGGCCAACGCGCTGAATAACCCTTGTCGGATTGTAGGGTATGTCATAGTTGTATATGGTTCCGGCACGGTGCAAGCTGAAACCTTCCGAGATGGCATCGGTGGCAACCAATACGTCATAGTCATTTTTCTGATTTTCAATTTTTACACCTGCATCAAAATTTACCTTGACTACATTTTTGCTGTACTGTGTTTTTGATGTATACTTAATTACCCGTAAATTCTGCTCCTTAAATTTTTCATCCAGATAATCTACTGTATCCATAAATTCAGAAAAAATTATTATTTTACGATCAGGTTCATTTTTAAGTGACTTCTGTATGTTTGCAAGGATGCCATTAAATTTTGGGTCATTTTCATATTCAGCAGAATTCCATTTTGCAAGTATTGTAGTAAACAAGGTAATATCACTTTCAAGGTCTGTAATAAAGCTTTCAGTTAGTTCATCTGCATTTACCAGTATCAGGCCTTTTTCGATTTGGGGTGAGAGTTTCTTTTCAAGAATATCATCTATATCTTCAGCAAACAGGGCGCCGTCCATTTCCTCGTTAATTAATTCTTCAAGAGAATCAAAATCCGGCAGTGTTTTTTTCTTATACAGCGGGACCTTGTTGAAATTGGTATACCAGTTTTTTACATTATTCATTGATGCAATAAGATTCATCAATGTTTTTTTAAAACTAAATATGGAACTTT
>Ga0099364_10001367_pt1 | contig 40458 bp, 35 predicted proteins | sample TergutTh196P3_FD_73070 | JGI IMG/M metagenome (GOLD analysis project Ga0099364, IMG submission 73070) | Microcerotermes parvus P3 segment gut microbial communities from Pointe-Noire, Republic of the Congo - Th196 P3 | ecosystem: Host-associated > Arthropoda: Insects > Digestive system > Gut ...
CGTTATAGCAAGACATTAGAAATGTTAGATAATACATTATTATTGTTTTTTCACAGAAAGCAATTCAATACAAGTATTTAGTAACCAATGCCTCCGAGGAGGGGTGGCATTTGCTTCAGCAAATGACGGGGTGGTTCAAAATATACTTTTATTTTTGTATTTTTGTATATGAAACAATTTCTTATATTTGATATTGAAACAGGCCCATTAGATTGGGACGTCTTTTCTGATAGCCAGAAAGAATACTGGTTACGCGGAACTACTAATGAAAAAGAAGTAGAAGATAAAATGTTTATGCGTGCTTTAACGCCAATGACAGGTAAAATAGTATGTATCGGTATGATGATAGTTGAAAAGAGCGAAACAGGTTGGAATACATTAAAAAAAGGTGTATTAGCACTCAATCCTGAAGATACTACAACAACTGAAATTACTACTGAATTGCTCGTAAATGACATTAAAATGCAATTATCTAATGAAAAGAAAATAATCGAAGATTTTTGGAAAATTTTGCAGTATTATAGACAACCTACACTTATTACTTTCAATGGTCGTAATTTTGATATTCCTTTTATTATGCTCCGTTCAGCAATAAACAAAATTAGACCGCCTTTTAATCTTATGACAGGAACAAAATTTAATTATCCGAACCATATTGACCTTATTGATGAATTAACTTATTATAATGGTTCGCAATATGGTGCGACAAGAAAATTTAATTTTGATTTTTATGCTCATTCATTTGGTATAGTATCGCCGAAGGCACAAGGCGTAGATGGTTCTAAAGTTCACATAATGTTTGATGAAGGTAAAATAAAAGAAATATCTGAATATTGTATGCGTGATGTAGATGCTACTTTTGAACTTTTCTTGTTTTGGAACGAATATTTAAACTTTAATAGTATTTAAGGTCAAAATGGTTTTAATTTTCCATATTTTGTGTAGTAGAAATAGAGCATCCTACAAATCCTTTAATTTATATCATTTATTATTAAATTAATAACATTGTTTTTGAATTCATCGTTAATAGAAGAATGTTCTATAATGTCGTTTGCGAAAGCAACGAGCAAAAGTTTTTTTGCAGTATCTTCATCAATACAGCGAGTTTTCAGATAAAATAACAAGTCAGAATCTAAATTGCCGATAGCAGAACCGTGTGTTGCTTTTATGTCATCGTTATATATTTCTAATTGAGGTTGGAATTGAACCTGCGCATTGTCCGATAGTAAAATTGCTTTACTATTTTGTGTAGCGGAAGATTGCTCAGCATTTTCTTTAATTATTATTTTGCCATCAAAATACATTTTAGAATTGTCGTTTGCTACTACTTTAACTAACTGGTTTGATTTAGTATTTAGTGCTTTATGCTGTATAGTGGTATTCAAATCTACAACTTTATCATTATTTGATAGGATAAAATATGTGTCATTTAATGTAGCATTATCGCCTTCTAATTTAATTAAAGTATCATTTTTATTATAATTTCTTCCTAATGTGATGCTATTCATATTTAGATTTGAATTTTTATCTAATTTGTAGTTACAGTTCTTTAAATAAGATGTTTTGTTAGTTAAATTATTGCTATCGAAATACACTTTAGAGTAATTTACATTAGCATTTTCTTTAAGGTAAATAGAATATGATTCAGAATAAATAGTATCAAATTTAGAAAAAATTAGCCCTATTTCAATGATATTAGCATTAGAGTTTTTCCCTACTTTTATTAGTTTTTTTGAATTAACAAAATAGTTGTCAGGCAGTTCTGTAATAATATTTAAAAGATAAATTGGGAATTCTATTATACTATTATTAGCAATATTTATGTAAATTCCGTTTTTGGATAGCAAATTGTTTAGTATAGAAATTTGTGTTTCATTTTCGCCATAATAAAACTCTACAAATTGCTTTTTTATTTGCAAATAATCATAGTATTGCTTATTTGTGATACTTATTACATCAATATTTTTAGAAATTATTTTAGAATGTTTTTCAGAAAAATAACCATTTATTGAAAAAATAATATTAGCATTTTCGGTAATTTGGGAAAGTATATCGTCAATATTTTTAAAACTATTTATTGCGATATTATAATCTTCGTTGTATATTTCGTAGTTAAAATCTTCAAAAAAATCTTTCGGATAAACTTTAAAATACTCGTTGTCATACTTAATAGTATCCATTTTTTGGAATATTTTTTCATATTCGTCTAAAAGAGCAAATGGACCTAATATACTTTGCTTATTTTTATTTATTTCTTTAAGAATTTTTTCTTTTATATCCATATTTAATCAAAAATATACCATTATAATACTACAAATATAATAATTTTTTCAAAATTATTTATGCAGCGTATATACTCTTTATAAGGTGCATATTTTTTATTTTTAATAAATAATTGATAATATTTTATTATATTAGTATTATTTAATTATGTAAAATTGAAAATATATGCTACAAAAAATTTGTTTAGAGTTGTTAAATGAAAAATGGAATTGTTTAAAACAAATAGAGTTTCCATTAAATGCAAAAAAAATCGCCGCCATAGAATGCTTTAATGATAGCATAAGGCAGTTCTTTTTTGCAGAAATAATTTATTATTGCAGGAATGTAATCAAACTACTTGCAGATAATAATAATATATCCTCGCAATTATTAAATGACGAAGATATAGAGCGTTTGATTAGTATTTTGTATGATTGGGTTGAGTTTGATGCTGAAAAAACAAAACTTGTTTTAGAAAATGCTATACAAACAGAACTGCTTTTTCTTATAAATCCTGCTAAATGTTTGGCAATGTTTTTATATAAAAGAAGTAATGAATGCATTGACGAAAGAACAATCAAGGATATAATAAAAGAATTAGATTTTATTAACGACCAACGCAATATTGTTAGTTCTATAAAAGAAGAGTTGTTGGAAATTTCTAACCAAACAAATACTTTATCGCAATATGATTTTACAACGTTAATTAATGATATAGTATTTAATATAACTCAAAATATGGAACTTACTGAGTTGTTGCTCCCGTTAAATAACATTCAAACAATTTTGTCTAATGAAAATATCCCAATGACTATTATAGATATATTTTTCGCTGAAAATGATTTGGCAGGAATACTAACTAAAATTAAAGAATATGCTACAAATAACGAAAAAGAAAGTTTAAGTTATAGCGAGATTTTAGATGTAGTAAATGATACAATAAATAGCGTATATATTGAGCAACCAGAGGAAGAATCAAATACTAATAAAAACGAAAATATAGAAACTCCTGACGATTTAAATGAATATATTGAAGATATAGAATTAGAAGTTGATAATACAATAAACGAAATTGAAGAAGATAGCAATCAATTAAGTATTATTGAAGATGCAGAATTAGAAGTTGATAATACAATAAATGAAATTGAAGAAGAGAGCAATCAATTAAGCATTGTTGAAGATGCAGAATTAGAAGTTGATAATACAATAAACGAAATTGAAGAAGAAAACAACATAGAAAATGCGATTAATTTAGAAGACGATGCAAACGATTCGCAAAAAGAATCTATAACAGAGATTCTTGTTAAACTACGTTCAGAAGACCTTAATCCAATAGAAATAGAAAAAAATTATTTAGAAATGGAAAAAGAATTTTTGACTAACTTTAAATATAAACTATTAGGGTATTATTAAAAAAATGGTGACATATAGAAACAACATACTTGTCATTCCGAACTTATTTAAGCATCTTATAAATTATTCTACTTTAACACGGGGGCTTGCCCCCGTGTTAATTAACCACCCCTGCCCCTCCACAGGAGGGGAACTGTTCCCACTCCTGTGGAGGGGAAGCAGTGCTTTAGCACTGCGGGGTGGTTCTTTTTTCATTCCGAACTTGTTTCGGAATCTCCTAATTATATGCGAGGAGACGCTGTATTAAATACAGCATTACAGGTTTTTTATGTAATTACATTTTATATGCTAAACTTTTCTGATTGAGTAAATTTAATTAAGTTCTCTAATAAAACTTCGCTTTGTGCAGTATTTTCTCCTAATGATTTTGCTATATTTGCTGCCATATTCATCTGATGTTTTAGTAGTTCGTTTGCTTGCAAAATGATATTCATACGTAGTTCATCTAAAGAGTTTTCTTCATTGATATTTTTTGTAATATCCATAAATATCGCAGCAAAAGAATCATCTTCGGCAATACGATATATAAGTTCATAGCAAATAATATTATACTTATCGTGGACGACAGTTTTTTCTAATGTAGTAAGATTAGTATTATTAATTTCATAAAACGGCTCAGGATCCATAATAGTAGAAATAGGTTTTCCAATATGAGTATCAGTAGTCCAAAATAGTTCTCGGAACTTTTTATTCATAGAAATAATTTTTAAATCACTTGAAAGAGTTACCACGCCATTAGGACTTGATTCAATAATTTTTGCTGCTTTACTTTCTGCCATTCTACGCATATATGGGGTACACATTTCTACCTCTGCCATTCCTTCTAACACAGCAGTAGCATGTTCAACACAAGTCGGATAGCCACAAGAAAAACAATTCGGTCTATTATCAGTAGAATTATTTTTCGTTTTTGTAAGTATTGTATTAATTTGCTTTTCTGTAATAGTCGGTTTTGCAACTTTATTATTATAATTAAAAGTTCTATTAACATCAATTACTCCTTCTAAAGGGTCTTTATCTATTGTTTTATGTTTCCGTGATTTAATGTAATCTATAATTTCTTTTCTTTTTTCAAATATATTAGTATCAGTATGGATTCCAGGTCCATTAATACACCCTTTATAGCAAAAGAGAGAATCAACAAGGATACCTTTATTATTTTTTACAAAGTCCAATGAATGTTTTATATCTTGGAAGCCACTAATAACAAGAATGTTCGTTTCTAATGTATTAATATACCCGTCCATCATATTTGCTAATCCGCCAACAAATTGATATAAGCGACCATTACCGAAAGGTATTTCATCATAACTACTTTCTTCACACATTTTTAATGAAATGTTATTTTCATCAAAAAGTTCTCTTAATTCAGCAAAAGATAAAACTAAATCAACTATACCTTTAAACTCATCTCGCATTATTTCAATCTTTTTAGGAAGACAGGAATCAATATGAACTATTACAATATCATTTCCTAATTTATGTCTTAGCCATTTAGCGTGTGCTATATATGGACTAACAACAGGAATGATATTTTCTATTAAATCGGGTCTATATTTTTCAATATAATTAACAACCGTAGGACAAGCCGAAGTGATATAACTTTTATTAGGATTATCTTTAACTATTTTAGCCATCTGGTTAGCAACAACACTTGCACCAACAGAAGAACCCGATGCAAAATTAAATCCAAGTTGTCTCAACGCAGAAGGGAATCTTGCTCTTTCCCAATCAGCACAAATAGAAGAATAAGAAGGTGCAACTGAAGCAACTAATCTCTTTTTTGATTGCAGATATTCGTAAAACTTTTCTTTATTACTGATATAAGAAATAGCATTTTGGGCACAATTCATTTTACATATATTGCAATCAATACATCTATCTTTCATAATATATGCTTGTCCGTGCTTGACTTTAATTGCTTTTACAGGGCAAGATTTTAAGCATCTATAACAATCTATACAATGTGCCTTTTTAGTAAAAACATAATCATTCTGTTTAATATCTTCATCCATATAGCAAAATAAGATTTTTTTGTAAATAACCTTATCTTTGCATTTTATAAGAATAAATTTAGATAATAGATATTATGTCACAATATTTAGATCCGAAGAATGATTTAACTTTTAAGCGAGTATTTGGCGAACATAAACATCTTTGTATGAGTTTAATCAATAGTATGTTGCCACTTGAAGACCCGATTGTAAGCATTGAATATCAAACAGGCGAATTAGTTCCTGAATTGGCAGATATATTGCGTTACACTGTGGTTGATGTTCGTTGTACTGATTTAAAAGATCGCCAATTTATCGTTGAAATGCAGATGTATTGGTCTGAAAGTTTCAAAAGTCGTGTATTACTTAATGCTTCCAAGGCATATGTAATGCAATTAGATAAAGCGAAAGATTTCAAATTGCTTCATCCCGTTTATGCTTTAAATTTTGTAAATGGCACCTTTGAGAAATCACCTGAGATGCGAGATGAATATTTTCATCATTACAAAATTGTAAATATAAAAGATACGGAGAAGCAAATTGAGGGCTTGGAGTTTCTTTTTGTAGAATTGCCGAAGTATAAGCCATTGGGTAGAGCAGAAAAGAAATTACATAATTTGTGGTTGCGTTTCTTAACGGAGATAAACGAGAGTACGAGTGAAGTTTCACAGGATTTGTTGAGTAATGAATTAACACGTGAGGCGGTTGGTTATATGGAAAGGTCCGCTTATACAAAGGAGCAGTTATTTGCATACGACAAGCGTAGGATAGATGCAATGACAGAGATTAGTGTTATAAGCGAAGCCAAAAGAGAAGGATTAGCCGAAGGTGAAGTAAAAGGAATAGCAAAAGGAAAAAGAGAAGGGAAAAGAGAAGGGAAAAAAGAAAAAGCATTAGAAATCGCTAAAGAACTAAAAGCACTCGGAATGCCAATTGAACAAATTAGCGAAATAACAAAATTATCAATAGTAGAAATAAAAAATATATGAAAAAGTTATAATATATAATTAACACGGGGGCAAGCCCCCGTGTTAATTTTGTGGAGATGCCGAAATAAGTTCAGCATAACAGGATTCAAACAACAAACTCTATGCTTTATTTATGGACATTTTAATTTTACCATCCAGAAAATCTATTTCATTTTCGTCAGATAAAGTAGTGATGCTAATCGCATCACATAGCGTCTCATTACATACATAATCGTTCATTATTTTTATTGCAGATATAATATTTTCATTTGCCTCTATACTTATATTTATTCTATCAACGACTTCTAATCCTGCATCTTTACGCATATTTTGTAATTTGCTGACAAATTCGCGTGCAATACCTTCCTGTATTAAATTGTCAGTTAGAGTAGTGTCAAGTGCAACAGTTATTCCGTTATTAGTTTCTACAAGCCAACCTTCTATATCATTATTTACAATTTCTGCGTCTTCTAAATTTATTTCAAAAGTTTTTATTTTTTGGTTCATTTTAATAGTTAAATTGCTATAAGAATTTTCAAAAATAATGTTTTTTATCTATTTTTAGTAACTTACCAAAAAAGTTTTCCATTTTTACAATATATTTTATTAAATGCAAAATACATTTTTTTAACCAAGTAACAGCCATAAGATTACTTTAATAGCGAAAGTTATGTAATTGGGAATGAACGCTCAGCATATACGCTGCGTGTCTCATATAATCTTATTGTTAATATCTTAATGTTTTTATATGGTTGCAACTTTTCTTTGATAATGCTTCCCAAAAAATAACACAAATTTTCTGCTGTAGCATCAAAAGGCAATACTACCATTTTAAAATTATTTTGCTCTAAAAAAGATTTCAATAAATTATCTTTTTCACTAACAGCAAAACTATGGTCAAAATTTTCTATTATGTCTCTGACTATATTGCCTAATATATAGTAATCTAATACCATTCCGTTTTCTGTTTCTTCGCTTTCTAATATTACTTGCATCCTATAAGAATGCCCGTGCGGATTGGAACACAAATTATGTTCTATTAGTCGGTGTCCCATTTCCCATTTAAATTCTTTACATATTTTTACCATAATTTTATTTTTTTTATAATAAAATTTCTACTTCAAAATGTTTTTTAGGATTTCTGCGGCAGCAATAGTATCTTGTTTAGTAATTCCAAGATGAAATACAATACGCACTTTATTTTTTGCAATAGGATTAAATAGAAGTCCTTTTTGTTTTGCTCGTTCTGTGAGTTCAGCAGCAGTAAGATGAGCAGGCGTATTTAGTGCTAACATATTAGTTTGGACTTCGTTAAGATTGATATTTATGTTATCAAGTTTGTTAAGTTCATTAGCGAGTAGTTTAGTATGTTCGTGGTCATCGGCTAATCTTTCTATATTATTATTTAGTGCATATAATCCTGCAGCAGCAAGGATACCGACTTGTCGCATTCCTCCGCCGAGTATCTTTCGCCATTTTTTAGCAATAGTTATCTTTTCTTTAGAACCAACGAGCAAAGAACCTGCAGGCGTTCCCAATCCTTTTGATAAACATACAGATATAGTATCAAAATATTTAGCGTATTCGCAAACAGGAATTTTAGTAGCAACGGCGGCATTCCATAATCTTGCTCCGTCAAGGTGCATATTGATATTATTTTGCTTTGCTATTTGATGAACCTGCTTTATATAATCTAATGAAATAATAGTTCCGCCGTGTCTATTGTGAGTATTTTCAAGACATATTAAAGTTGTTTTAGGGAAATAATAAATGTCGGGGCGAATAGCATTTTCAATATCTTTTATATCCATTTCGCCGAGTTCTGATGGAAGAGTTCGCATTTGAATATTAGAAATTATTGACGGAGCAGCGGTCTCAAAGAAAAATATATGAGCATCTTTTTCTATAATAACTTCATCGCCGGGATTAGTATTTATTTTTATTCCGAGTTGGTTGCTCATCGTTCCAGTGGGAACAAAAATAGCATCTTCTTTTTGCAGAAGATTAGCAACATATTCTTGAAGTTTATTAACTGTTGGGTCTTCACCATAAACGTCATCGCCAAGTTCAGCATTAACAATAGCATTAAGCATAGCACCCGTTGGCTTAGTGACTGTATCGCTTCGTAAGTCAATCATTATTTATTGTTTTTTTATATTCTACAGGAATAACATAATCTAATTTTGTCATATTAAAAAGTTTTCTTGTGCTATCAGAAGCATTAATTATTTTTAGTTTAGTGTTATTTTTTTTTAAGACAATATGTGCATTCAAAATCATTCCAATGCCCTGAGAAGTAAATAACTTTACATCTTCTATATCTATAACGGCAGATTCAGTGTCTTTATCTATACCATTAATAATATTAGCGAACTCCATTGCTTCTACACCTGTAATAGCATTTTTGTTCAGCATTTTAATTACGACATTTTTTTTACCATTTTCGGTATTGTAATTAACATCAATCATTATTTTCCTCTATATAATATATTACTATTACAAAAATAAGGATTTTTTAATAAAAAAATATTATATTGGCAGCAAAATTATTTTTTAAACTACATTGTGAACAATATATATCAAAATTATCTTAATATACTGGATAGAATAAAAAACACTGCCGATAAAATTGGACGAAACTATAATGACATTAAGGTCCTTGCTGTTTCTAAAACTCAAACCGTGGATGTATTAGTTGATGCTATTAATAGCGGCATTCCTATATTAGCCGAAAATTATGCACAAGAATTTAGAGATAAATATAAAGAACTTGCTGTTTCTAAAGCAGAGTTAAATAAATGTGAATTCCATTTTATAGGACATATACAATCCAATAAAGTAAAATATATAGTGCCAAATGTCACTACAATCCATACAGTAGATTCCTTCCGATTGGCAAATGAAATTGATAAATATGCTAATAAAATAAACAAAAAAATAAATATTCTTATACAGATTAATACATCCGCTGAAGCAAATAAATCGGGTATAGATCCCCTTAAATGTGTTGGTTTCTCACAAAAATTATTACAATTAAAAAACCTTAATCTTATTGGACTAATGACTATTGGAACATTTTCGGATAATGAAAAAATTATTAGAAAAGAGTTCACACTGCTTTCTAAATGCTTATCTGCAATAAATAATGAAAATGGTTTAAACCTAAAAGAATTATCTATGGGTATGTCGCACGATTTTGAAATTGCAATAGAACACGGTGCAACTATGATAAGAATAGGAACTGCTATTTTCGGCGAAAGAGATTATAGTAACATCTAAATACGTCATTCCGAATTTATTTTGGCATCACCTCGTATAAAATAAGTGGCTACCTTGTCTGAAACGACATATAAAATACGGAAGGAAAATTCTTATCTCTATGAGTTACCTATTCTTTGTGAAACTATTTTTTCTAATTCTTTTCTGACTGCGATAGAGATTTCTTCTTGCTTTAATTTATTAGTAGCATCTATAAATTGAGTAAGTTGTGAATTAAATTTTAGTAGTTCATTAGTTGTTTCTTGCATAGTTTCTACAACTTTGGGATTAGGATTTTGTATGTCAGCGAACTTATATGTAACATTTTTTAATGTATCTGCTAATTGATTTTGTTTATCAATAATGGTGAACAAGTGGTTGGCAATTTTATCTAATTGAGTAGAAGTAATAGCAAAATCTTTACTAATTTCCCCAATTTCATTTAATAGTTCTTTTTCTAAACTATCTTCGTTATTTTCTACGCTATAATTATTAACATCATCATTTGGCGAAAACAACATAATTATAAAAATAAAAACAAGCATTGCCGCCTCAAAAGAAAAGCCATATAAAACAATATGATCATCAACTATATCTGAAAATCTATTTAACCCCGCTAACACCAGCACAACAGCAGCACCAAAATATACAAACGCACTAATAAAACTAAAATAGTATCTATTAACAATCTCCTCCAACCATATAATAGTTCCTTTAATAAAACCTAATTTATAAAGTATTTGTGTGTTTTCTTTAAGATAATAACTAATTAAAGAATTGGTAATAGATACATTAGAAATACATATACGCCACATAATAAAAAGAGTTGCAATGCTGGACCTCTGTCTTTCAAAACGAATTATACGGAACAAATTATTTATTAAATGTCTTCCATTTATAGAAGAAAGAATGTCAATTTTCGTCATATCTTTAATTAACTTTTGCAAAAATAGTTATTTTTTTTATTTTTTTAATAAAAAGTTATTGCAAGTAGTTTAACACGGGGATTAAGCCCCGTGCTAAATTATTTACATTTTTTTTATAAATATAAATTGATTTTTGTTGTCACAATATTTATATTCTAATTTATCGGCTAAATGTTTAATTAAATAAATTCCTAAACCTCCTATATCGCGTTCTTCAACAGGCAAATTTACCTGTTTATATTCATCATACTCTATAGGATTGAACTGCACGCCATTATCAACAAATAATATGTTTATTTCTGTTTCGCTTATAGTTACATATATATCTAATTTAACATCAACAAAATTATTATAAGAAAATACATTGACACATACTTCATCTATAATCAAATGAATGATTTTACATATTTCATCGGTCACGTTGCGTTCGTGCATTAAGTTACCAAAAAAGTTTTGGATGTTTGCTAAATCTTCTAATAGGTTCAATGAAGTTTTGAAATAGCGGTTCGTTTCCATTATAGTATAGTTTAAGATACATACAAATATACAAAAAATATATTAAAGCGATTGTTTTTGTCAACTTCTAAAAATATGTTCAGGATTAAGATATTAATGCAATTATTTTTTGTTTTTTTTGTATATTTGTATTAAGTTTTATGCAAAAATTAAATTTTTGTGTAAATTAACCGATAACTAATATAAAAACGGAGGCAATCATGACAATCGAAAGTAGTCATTTGCAAAAACCAACTGCTGCACCAAATAACCCTCAGATGAGTGTTCAAAATGAAATTCAAAAAGGTTTGGAAAAAGAAACAAGCCCAAACGCAGCAGTAAATTCGACCAAACAGGTCCTCGCAGCAAGTCAAGTTCCTCAACAACAAAACCCACAACGTGTGGTGTCGGAACAAATAGCGAGAGGTTATTTAGATATAAAAATCTAAATAAAATAATGTTATTATATAAAAATCAGAAATAACATTATAAAAAATAAACAAGCAGACATTGTTTCTGCTTGTTTTCTTTAATATCCTATTATGCTGAACTTGGTTCAGTATGACATTTTCAGCCATTGCCATATTTTATTTATGTATTTTCAGCCATTGCAAAATGTTATCTATGATTTTTTTGCTAACGTGTATAGGTTCTTTGTATTCAGTTGGGACTGAACGTCCTTCGCCTTCTTGCATTAAATGGTTCAATTCGTCAATCACAACAAATTTAACATTTTTGTTTTTAGACAAATCTTTCTTCCATAAATTAAAATCTGTCATCGTAACTTGATAATCACGTCCGCCTTGAATAAATAAGATTGGGCGTTTTTCATTTTTAAATTCTTGCGTAGGATTATAGTTTTTTAAATCAAGCCAATACGCTGCAGGACTATTAATTAGTTCAGATGCAGGAGTATCTTTTGTAAAGTTTCCGCTTAATATAATATCGCAGGAAGCAGTTAAAGGTTCTAAATATTTTTTATCTAAACCAAACAAATCGCCAAGATATTCATATTGGTATTTCATTAATTCAGGTATTGAACGGGCATTTCCTGCAATAGAAATAAAGCCCTCAGTATTTTTACTTTTCTTTGATATTCGTGGCATCACATAACCGCCTTGACTATGTCCAAGAACATATATTTTATCTATTTTATCGGCATAATTGTTTTTTATAAAATCAACAGCACTAACAGCATCATCTACACTTTCTTCGTCTATCGTAAAATTATCTACATCTTTAATTTTGCCTAAATATGTTCTTTTATCATACCTCAAAACGGCAATGTTATTTGAAGATAATCCAAACGCAATATCTCTGAATGGCTTTCTACCAAAAATAGTTTGGTCTAAATCTTGAGGACCAGAGCCATGAACTAATACTACACATTGCACTTTTTTGCCTTTATCAATATTTTTAGGAATAGTTATTTTGCCTGTAATATCGTTGTTTTCTGCGAACTCTACATCAAATTCTTCGAACTTTGAAGTATCCACATAATCGGCATCTTTGTAATCTAAAATAATAGGCGGAACCATAAATAATCCTATTATCAAATTATCTTTATTTACGTTGACACTCAATCCAATAGAATCGTTTTCAAAAATAATATTTCTAACTATTAGCATACCATTGGTAGTATCTAATTCTGCATATTCAGAAATACTTTCAAAATTGCCATTTTGAATAACAAGTTGCTGCCATAAATCTTCTAATTGTTCTGCTAAATCAGTTATTTTTGCTTCTTCTAAAACAGATTTGTCCCATTGTTCTTCAATCTTTTCGAATTTACCTGTAGTAAACCAAAAAAAGACAGAGTTTGCAATATGTTCGGGCAATAAATTTTGGCAATATACATTAGCATTTACTACTAATAAGAATAATACAATAACTATTTGTTTCATAATGTTTTTATATATTTTATAAAAAATTAAATAATATATTGCAAATATAAACTTTTTTTGAAAAAACGCATAAAAAATAATAGAGAATATTTTGTTATGCTAATGCGTTTTTGAATCTCCACATATAAAAATTAGTTATACCGTGTCAAACACGGTATAACATTTTTTTATAAAAAAATATTTTATAAATTTATTTTTTAGTAGGAGCGGCAACTTTTTTCTTTTTAGAACCGTATTTGCTGCGTCCTTGCTGTCTTTTTGTTACGCCCTGTGTATCGGCAACGCCGCGAATAATATGATATCTAACTCCCGGCAAATCTTTAACTCTGCCACCGCGAATAAATACGAGTGAGTGTTCTTGTAAATTATGTCCTTCACCTGGTATATAGGCAGTAACTTCAAAGCCGCTGGAAAGCCGAACTCTTGCGACTTTTCTTAAAGCAGAATTAGGTTTTTTAGGTGTAGTTGTATATACGCGTGTACATACGCCACGCGCCTGCGGGCATGCTTTAAGTGCAGGCGATTTACTTTTTGCAACGATTTGTTTGCGTCCTTTTCTAACTAATTGACTTATAGTTGGCACAAAAATCTCCAATTTTAATATAAAGAATACAAAAATACGTTTTTTTTTATAAAAAAAGTAAATAATTATTTTTTTGAAAGCATTATTAAAATAAAAACCTTATTTTTGTATTTTAAACATTAAATAATTGATATTTTATGAATATGTTTTTGATAAAAAAAATTAACTATTTATTTTCAATATCTATAATTAGTTTTTTATTTATACCTAACCTAAACGCTGATGATATTGAAAAAGGGAAATCCACTCCAAGTGTAAATCTTAAAGATTTGATGGGCAAAACTATCAATTCAAGTGATTTTGATAATGATAGTAAGCCGATAATTATTAGTTTTTGGGCTACTTGGTGTAAGCCCTGTCTTGAAGAACTAAATACTATTTCTGACCTATATGATGAATGGGTAGAAGAAACAGGCGTTAAGTTAATTGCTATCTCTATTGACGATTCGCGCAGCAGCAAACGTGTTGCTCCTTTCACAAAATCAAAAAAGTGGAAGTTTGAAATATATTTAGACGAAAATGGCGATTTCAAGCGTGCTATGGGAGTTAGCAATCCGCCTCATACTTTTTTATTAGATGCTAATAAAAATATAGTGTTCGAGCATAATGGTTATGCGAGTGGAGACGAATTACATTTATATGAAAAAATAAAGAACATTACTAAAAAGTAACATCTTTAGATAGTGTTATTAAAAAAATGTAGCAAATTTATATGAATATTGCAGTATTATTTGGTGGTATATCCACAGAAAGAAATGTGTCGTTAGTCGGCGGAAAAGCAGTAATAGATGCACTACGCCGAAAAGGACATAATGTTATACCGATAGATCCTGCTTTCGGCAACGATATAGAACGAAAAGCAGAAGCACTACTAACAACCGATTTAGATAAAAACATTAGTAAATTTAATACTATTGAAGAACTATCTGTATTTAATCCGCGTAGTTATATAGAGTGCGTTAATTCTGATTTATTTGATGATATTGATTGTGCTTTTATTGTTTTGCATGGCAAGTATGGTGAGGATGGAACTATACAATCTTTGCTTGATTTAAGAGAAATAAAATATACAGGTAGCAATCCCAAATCAAGTGCTATTGCTATGGATAAAGCAATGTCTAAAAATATATTTGTTGCTAATAGATTACTTACTCCACATTGGGAATTGCTTGCTCGCGAAGATGCAGATGATGATGAAGTTTTAAAATATATTATGAAATTGTTTGGCAAGAACATAGTAGTTAAGCCATCCGATCAAGGTTCTACTATTGGCTTGAGTATTATAGATGATGGCTATACTGATACATTTGCAAATGCAATTAAATATGCAGGAAATTATAGTAATAATATATTAATTGAAAAATATATAGAAGGCAGAGAATTAACTGTTGCTATAATTGATGGCGAGGCATTGCCGATTGTTGAAATTATTACTGAAGATGGCTTTTACGATTACGAGCATAAATACATAAAAGGTAAAACAAACTATATTTGTCCTGATGATATTCCTAATGATATAGTAGATTTTACTCAAAGTGTTGCTACGGCGGCTTATAATTCGCTTGGTTGTAGTTGTTTTGGTCGTGTTGATTTTATTTTGGATGCGGAAGGACAGCCGTATTTATTAGAAGTTAATACTATTCCTGGTTTTTCTACTTCAAGTTTAGTTCCTAAAGCAGCACAAGAAATCGGTCTTGATTTTGATAATTTATGCGAAAAATTAGTTAGCATTGCTTTAGGAAATGTTTAGAAAAAGTTGATTTAAGAATGGCTATAAAATGTAAGCAAAGAAAACTCTGTCATACTGAATTTATTTCAGCATCTACTTATTTTATTACCATTTTTTCTAAAATATTTGTTAAATCTTTATCTAAATTTCCATTATAATCTTTATGTGGAATATTTAATTTTTCAAGTGCTAATTTACCACATTAATTCTTGATTAGGTCTATATGTTTCAAATCTAAACAATAATTCAAAAAATAGCAAGTGAGAATAGTGAATTTTTGGTTTCCTTTCTAAAACTAAAAATGAAGGATAATAATTTAATCCAAGATTAAATCTTTTTGACACCCTATAATATGTTGAAAAAGCTAAACCTAAATTATTTTGTATTTTGCTATATTTCAAAATATCTATATACTCAGGAAACAATTCTATTGTTTCTCTTTCGTAATACGAAGTTTGATTAAATTGCAACCCTGCATCGTAATGTAATCGTTTATAATCACTTCCTATTTTAATATCGCCATAAAATGCATAAGATTGATTATAATCGCCTAAGTGATCAACTGGTGCAGGAAATGGGAGCATAAAATCTATTAATGCCCCAAAGTTCGTACTCAAACAATACTTGTCCGAAAAATAATATTCTAATCCCGCAGTAAGAAACATAAATCCGAATGCACTACCATAACCATTACCTTTATTTAAATAAAAATGATTCCCTTCGGGTATTCCGTATTTAATATTTAAAAGACCTTTTTGTGGTTCCTTAAACCAAGGTGTCGGATTCAAATTAGGAACATCTTTTTCATCAAAATCTATAATAATTTTCTTTGGATATGTAAACCTTTTAGAATTTGTTAAGTCAGCAATATACCCCAAACCATAAGAACATAGATTGCCAAACCAAAAAATATTAGAATTTTTACTTTTTACTTCTATTTGTTTTTGAACTGTATCTTTCTGAACAGTTATCTTTAAATTATTTTTTGACCGCATAACATCTATTTTAGTAGGTAATGTATGCCAATTCAAAGAATCATTATTAATATATACTTGAACACTATCCGAATTAGATATTATATTGACTTCTGTTGTTTTCTTATTAACAATAGTTGCACACGAACTAAATGTTAATAAAAAGATTAAAAAAATACAAAAATTCACACCCCTTCTAAACTCTTCTAATGTTTGAAACTTTGTTATTCTATCACTAAAAATTACTTGTGGTTTTTGTTTTGATTGCATATATTCGAAATACTTTGTATTTTGTTCTGTTAAGAAAAAGAACCTATTTAATGCTTTTGCTGTTCGTCCAAGTGTCCCGCTTCCTGCAAACGGGTCAAAAACTAAATCATCTCTATAAGAATAATATTGTATAACTCTTTTGCAAAGTTCCACAGGAAAAACCGCCGAATGAACTTTATCAAAACAAGGATCTATTTTCCACACATTAGTTGTTTCATAACCATCGCTAACTTTACTTTCCTCAACTATTTTATCATCATAACTTCGCATATTCCAATCTAATAATTTTTCTGTTGATTTTCTATATACCATTAAATATTCTGTTACAGCATTTGGCTTATAACCCAGTGGCTTGCGGTGTTGCATAAACCCACCAATACGATTTTTAACACTTGCTTCGGGCTTAAGCCAAACAATATCATCTACAAATTCCCAACCATTCTTTACTAAATATGGATGTAAATCAAAAGGAATTCCATATCTTTTACTTGAATGAGAACGACTCACACGCGGAATAATTATAGGCGAAGTATTAACTATTAAAAACCTACCTTCTTTTGTAATTCTATGCGTTTCAATAAATACCTTTTCTAAAAAGTCCAAATATTCTTGATAACTTGGATAAATTGAATAATCTCTCGCATTATAATATGGTGGCGAGGTAAAAGTTAAATGAACACTTTCAGCAGGAACATACTTTAATACCTCTAAAACATCAGCATTTACAACAACATTTTTTAAAAAGTTATATGTTTCTGAATGCGATAAATCATTTTTATTTTTTTTATCATTTGCAAAATATTCTTTATAAATTATTGAACGCACCATCTCATTAGGATGATTTACAAAAGGTCGCAAATGTTCTTCTACATCTTTGTCGGTATCAAAAACAAGCAATCCTCTAATTGCTTGACATACAATTTTAGGGTCATTATCATTAAGAAAATTATATAAAAGTGGTTTGTTTTCACACCTTTTTTGCCTGCCGATAGAAGATACTATTTCTCGCCTAACACTTGTATCTTTTTCTTTTTTGTAAAGATTATAAAGCAAGTTCACATCCAATTTATCATTCATCTTACCGATATTTTTAACAGCATTTAGCCGAACTTGATGATGTGTATGTTCTAAAAAATTATATAAAAAATCTATATTAAAATCATTCGGCAACCTTCCTAAATTTTCAAGCACAAAATTAATACTTCCCACATCTGTTTCATTACTGATTAGTGCAGAAATATTACCATTATCATTATATTTTAATTCTCTTATATATTCTTTTGTTAACATAATTGTTTTTTAGACCCAGTAACGTTTTAGCAATAGAATTTGCTTATTTTTACAAATATACATTTTTTTGTGAATTATATACATATTTTTCCCAAGAAAAGCGTTATTTTTGCATTCTATTCGCTATAATTTATAAAATATGAACTATACAACTAAAATAATAAGAAAAATGATAAACTATATTGCGCCTTTCAAATTATTATTTGCGGGAGCATTAGTATTTAATTTGTTGTTCTCAATCCTGTCAGTAATATCCATCTCGCTAATAAAACCAATATTCGAAATAATTTTTGAAAAAACTGCAATAATAACAGACAACATTCCAAGTGTAGAATTAAACTTTTTAGAGCAAATAAAAGAATCTTTTTTCGAATTAATTAACTTAATAATTGTGATAGAAGGGGAGACATTACAATCAACTTTACTGCGATTTGGAGTATTAATTTTCAGTTTGTTTTTGCTAAAAAATGTAGTAAAATATGTTGGAGTTGTAATGAATACCAAGTTCGAAGAAAGTGTAATAAAGAATATTCGCGACTCCGTTTTTATAAAATTAAATTCACTTTCAATAGATTTCTTTAACAAAAATAAAGTAGGCAATCTAATGTCTATAATTACTAATGACATCAGTATATTAAATAATTCTACTATCAATGCTTTTAATACGGTGTTTAGGGAATCATTTCAGGTAATAATTTACATTTTGTTGTTGTTGTCAATATCCATAAAACTAACGTTAGTTACCTTTATTGCAGGCGGTTTTATACTTCTAATTGTGCGTATTGCAACGAAATATTTAAGAAAATATGCAAAAAGAATTCAGCAAGCAATGGCTGACTTTACTACTACTATGTCGGAAATAATATCAGGAATAAGGATTGTTAAAGCATTTAATGGTGAAGAAATTGCGATTAGTAGGTTCGTAAAAGATACAAGTAATTACATTCGTTCTATTGTTAAATATCAAAAAATAGGGGCGTTAGTTCCTGTATTTAGTGAATTAGCGGCGATTGGTGCTTTATGTGTAGTGTTGTTAAAAGGTGGGACTATGGTTTTAGATTTAGAACTAACTGCCTCTGATTTGATGTTATTTTTGTTTAGCGTATTTGCTGTTATGGCACCGATTATTAGTGTTATTAATGCGATAACGCAGTTCCAACGAGGATATGTTGCGGCAGAAAGAATATTTAATGTATTAGATGAAGTGCCATCTGTTGCTAATGGTATTAACAAAAATGTGAAATTCCAACAGAGTATAGAATTTAAAAATGTTAGTTTTAAATACACTGATAATATAGTTTTAGATAACATAAATCTTAAAATAGAAAAAGGAAAACAAGTTGCTTTTGTAGGTAGTAGTGGAAGCGGAAAATCTACAATGTTAGATTTGTTAATTAGATTTTATGACCCAATAGAAGGTGAAATACTAATAGATGGCAAGAATATTAAAAGTTATGACACAAAAGAATATCGTAATTTATTTGGTATTGTTTCGCAAGAAAATATCTTATTTAATGATACAGTCCGAAATAATATCGCTTTTGGATATAGTAATTTTAATAATGATGATTTAAAACTTGCAGCAGAAACTTCTAATTGTTATAATTTTGTTTCTAAAATGTCAGATGGTTTTAATACTTTTGTCGGCGATAGGGGAGTGAATATTAGCGGAGGCGAAAGGCAAAGAATCGCTATTGCAAGAGCATTATTGCGTAAGCCACAATGTTTAATTTTTGATGAAGCAACTTCTGCTCTTGATGCCGAAAGCGAAAAATTAGTCCAAAACGCAATCAATAATTCATTAGAAAATAAAACTGCAGTAATTGTTGCTCATCGTTTATCTACTATAATAAATTGCGACAAAATTGTTGTTTTTGATAAAGGAAAAATAGTAGAACAAGGCACCCATAAAGAACTTTTAGAAAATCGTTCATACTACACTAATCTATATAATTTGCAGTATAATAGGGAGTAGAAGATGAATCTTCGTCAGTGTAGAGTTTAGTTCGGATTTGCTTGGATTACTCTAAATTGTAGAAGATTTTTAAGAAAAATTTGGTATTTTTGCATAAAAATTATATATAAGTTCTTGAATAAATTTAATCTACATTCAAATTATCAGCCCGCAGGCGACCAACCAAAAGCAATAAAAGAACTTGTGGAAGGCATTAATAGAGGAGATAAGTTCCAAACATTGCTTGGAGTTACAGGGTCGGGCAAAACATTTACGATTTCTAATCTTATACAGCAAGTGCAAAAGCCAACGCTTGTTATATCGCCGAATAAAACGCTTGCAGCGCAATTATACGGGGAGTTTGCGGGTTTTTTCCCGCAAAATGCTATTGAGTATTTTATATCTTATTATGATTATTATCAGCCCGAAGCATATCTTCCGAAAACAGATACTTATATTGAAAAGGACTTTTCTATTAACGATGAGATAGATAGATTGCGTTTGAAAGCAACAAGTGCATTGGTGGAAGATAGACGTGATGTTATTGTTATTGCATCTGTAAGTTGTATTTATAGTATTGGAAAGAAAGACGATTTTATGAATCAACTATTTACAATTCGTATTGGTGCTAAACTTGAGCGTCAGAAGTTTCTTTATAAACTTGCGGACTTACATTATTCAAGAAATGATTTAGAATTTACTCGTGGCACTTTTCGTGTGCGAGGTGATATAGTTGATATATTGCCTGGATACGAAAGAGAAGTAGGTATTAGGGTTGAGTTTTTTGGAAATGAAATAGAAAAAATATCTATGTTTGAAGTATCTACGGGGCAGATTGTAGATAAACTTGAAGTGATTACTATTTACCCTTCTAAAATATTTGTAACAACAGAAGAGCAAATTAATCGCGGAATTATTAGAATTAGAGAAGAACTTCATCAGCGTCTTGATTATTTTTATAAGCAAGAAAAATACGCCGAAGCAGAACGATTAAAACAAAGAACTTTATTTGATTTAGAAATGATGCGGGAAGTTGGTTATTGTTCGGGGATAGAAAATTATTCTATGCATCTGTCGGGCAGAGATTTCGGAGAACGACCAAGTTGTATTTTTGATTTCTTTCCGCCTGATGATTATCTTTTAATTATTGATGAAAGTCATGTATCTATTCCGCAACTTCGTGCAATGTATAATGGCGATAGAAATCGCAAAACAACGCTTGTAGAACACGGCTTTCGGCTTCCTTCTGCTATTGAAAATAGACCATTAAAGTTCGAAGAAATACAAGGTTTAATCAACCAAGTTATATTTGTTAGTGCTACTCCCGGAGATTGGGAGTTAGAACAATGTGGCGGCGTAATTGTAGAACAAATAATAAGACCTACAGGATTGCTTGACCCACAAATTTCTGTTCGTCCTATAAAAAATCAAATTGATGACCTAATGTATGAAATACGCAATCGAATAAAGAAAAAACAACGCACACTCGTAACTACAATGACTAAAAGAATGGCAGAAGATTTAACAGCATACTTCAAAGAATATAAAATAAGTTGCCAATATTTGCATTCTGATGTAGATAATTTTGAACGAGTAGAGATATTGCGTGAATTAAGATTAGGAGATATTGATGTTATAGTTGGTGTTAATTTATTGCGAGAAGGACTTGATTTGCCTGAAGTTGCACTTGTTGCTGTATTAGATGCAGATAAGGAAGGTTTTTTGCGAAGCGAACGTTCTTTGCTCCAAATTGCAGGTAGAACAGCAAGAAATGTGGAAGGATTAGTGATTATGTATGCCGACAGAATTACCCGTTCTATGCAATTAGTAATTGATGAAACCAATCGCAGACGCAAATTACAACAAGAATATAATGAAGCAAATAATATAAAACCCGAAACAATATACAAATCAATAGAAGAGATTATGAATACTACTTCTATTGCGGATATTGGAATTAAAAAACGAAATGAAAAGCAAAGTATGGAATTAAATAAAGCAGCAAAAAAAGTGGACGCTGTTGCAAAATTTGTTCCGCCATCGCAAATAAATACATACATTGAAGAACTTTATATAGCAATGAAAGATGCAGCAAAAGATTTAGATTTTGAGCGTGCAGCCGCTATAAGAGACGAAATAGAAATACTAAATAAAAAGAAAGAATTAAGTAAATAAAATTAGAAAAATGTTTTTTATACTTGTCATTCCGAACTTGTTTCGGAATCCCCTGATATTATGCGAGGAGATGCTGAAACGAGTTCAGCATGACAAAATAAAAAACTTACAAATCACTTTTCCACATTTGGCGATTGTTAAAAGTATATTCGGGTTTGCCTTTGAATTTAACTTTATCGAAAGAAGTATTTCTTGCTTTGCTTTTGAACTTATTTTTATCTACAATCCATTCTTTGTTTGGCGAAAATATTGTAATATTAGCAATTTCATTAGCACGAATTTTTATAGATTCTAATCCAACAATTTTTCTTGGATTTATAGACAGCAAATTAATTATCTCTTCAATGCTAAAATTATGTTTATGATGAAGTAGTGTAAAAACTGCTCCAATAGTGGTTTCTAAACCAATAATTCCTGTTGGAACTCTTTCAAATTCTGCTTCGCAATCTTGCGAACTATGTGGTGCATGGTCGGAAGCAATGCAATCAATTGTGCCATCTTTTAGTCCATTTATCAACTCTTTTATATCATTTTGTTTTCTTAAAGGCGGATTCATTTTATAATTTGCATCATAGTTTAATAAATTAGAATCATCAAACCATAAGTGATGCGGAGCCACTTCACAACTAATTGGCAATCTTTTTTTTGCTGCTCTAACAATAAACACGCTGCCCGCCGTTGATATATGTTGTATATGATAACGGCAACTTTGCTGATGCTTATTTTTATAGTATTCAATTAACTTAATATCTCTATCAATAATTATTTCTTCTGCTATAGTTGGATAACCAATTAGTCCAAGTTTCATAGAAATTTCGCTTTCATTCATAGCAAAATCTTTTGTTAATTGATGTTCTTCGCAATGCTGTGCTATCAAATAATTTTTATCTGCTATATATTGTATCGCTAATTTCATTACATTAGCATCATTTACGCAACTTCCATCATCAGTAAAAAACAATGCACCAGCCGATTTTAATGAGTGCATATTTGTTATTAATTCGCCTTTACGCCCTTGTGTTATTGCAGCCGAAATATGAACTTTTGTAAGAAAATCTTTCGTTTTATTAAGAATATTTTCTAAAACAATTGTGTTATCTATAGTAGGATTAGTATTAGGCATACAAACTATTTCAGTAAAACCGCCATTAGCAGCGGCATCTGTTCCTGTTTGCAATGTTTCTTTATGTGAGTATCCTGGTTCTCTTAAATGCGTATGTATATCTATAAAACCTGACGCAGCAATCATTCCACTTGCATCTACAATATCGCAACAATTAGGTATTGCATCTTGCGACATATTTACAATAACTCCATCTACTATATGAAGATTAAAAACACCATTTATATTATTTGCAGGGTCTATTATAGTTATTCCATTAAAACAAATATTCATAATTATGAAAAGTTATTAAATTATTTTTTTATGCAAATATAAACTTTTTAAATAATTTTTTGTATTTTTGTGTAAAACTATTATTAAATATGCAAAATAAAATGCACTATCTTGTTTTAATATTATGTTTGTTGTTTTGCTCTGATGTTTTGTTTGCTGATGGATTTGCATCCCCTATTGGTCCAGGCAAAAAGGAAAAAGAAAACTATTTAGGAATAGTATTAGGATTTGGGCAAAATATTCAAAACGGAACGTCACTTGTAAATTGTGAACATTGTCAATTTACTGATGGTCTGGGATTTGGCTATACATTTGGATTAGTTTATGAGAGGCAGATAGCACTTACTGAAGATAACACCTTTTGGGCCAATATGTATTACGGTGCTATGTTTAATCTGAGTAATGCTAATGTTTCCTCGTCTTATCGCGAATTAACTAATCATAATTTTGAAGAATACGATATTTGGTTTCCTGTTTTATATCGGCAAACAAATGAAATTAGTTTGATGTCTGTGGGAGTGATGCCCTATATTAGTTATACTCCTATGAAATATCTCTTCGGTAGATTGGGATTCAATATTAATTATTTTTTTAGAAACAATACGAGGCACACTACAGAATTATTAGATAGAAGAACAACACTTCCTAACGGCGAGGTTGTAAATATATATGTCCCTGCTGCTAATAACCCGAACAGGCGACTATATTCAATGTTATTACAAGATTCGGAGATAGCAGATATAAATAAATTGCAATTAGGTATAACTCCATCGCTTGGTAGCAATATATATTTTAGCAATAATTTTATTTTTTCACCGAGTTTTAGTTATTATATACCTTTCAGTAAATTAGTTCAAGATAGTGGGCTATCAATATCTACTTGGCGTTTAAATTTAGAATTTAAATATAATATGGTTTCTACCGAGCGTATATATAAAGGAAAACAAAAACCTAAACAACCCATCAGAAGAACAAATACAAGATAAAAAATCATTCTAACCTAATACTTATGCAAAAAATTATTATATTTGTAGGAATAATAAATGTAAGAGGCACTTAATTGGAACGCTGGACTGATAATATCTATACAGAAATTAAAAATTATAATATTCCTAACCATATTGCTATCATTATGGATGGTAATGGACGTTGGGCGAAATATAATAATCTTTCCAGAATTATAGGACACGAAAAAGGCATTAAAGTCGTTAAAGATATTGTTAAAATATGTTCGCAAATTGGAGTTAATTTTCTTACTTTATATGCTTTTTCAAAGGAAAACTGGCAACGTCCCGAAATAGAGGTAAATGCTTTAATGTATTTATTAGAATTGTATCTTATATCTGAAATAGATGAATTGGATGAAAATAATGTTAGGATGAATTTTATAGGAAATATGGATGATTTGCCTGATTTTGTTGTTAAACAAATTAATAATTGCAAAAAAAGAACAAAAAATAATACGGGACTAACGTTATCTATTGCATTAAGTTATAGCAGTAGATTGGATATAATAAATGCTACTAAAAAAATTATTAAACAAGCAATATATGATACTTCTATAATAGATAAAATTGATGAAAGTTTGTTTGCAAAGCATCTAACTACACATAACATTCCTGACCCTGATTTGCTAATTAGAACAAGCGGCGAACTACGAATCAGCAATTTTTTGTTATGGGAAATTGCATACACGGAAATTTATATAACCGATATATACTGGCCCCAATTTGATAAAGAAGAATTATTTAAAGCAATTATAGAATTTTCAAAAAGAGAAAGACGACTTGGAAAAATATCAGAACAACTATAAAAAATATTATTACTCTAATTTTTAACGTATTTATGTTTCAACAGGAGCATAATAATTACAAAACCAAAAAATTTTGCTATACAAAAAAATATAAATGAGCATATAATTATACAAACAAATTCTGTAAAATTATTTATTGGCACGTTGAAATACTTAATTAAAACATTATAAATTACGTGCCTTGATGCTTCAAGTATAATACCTAATTTAGTTCCGAAACACAAGAAATATATCCAAAATTGTTTCCAATTTATACTTTTTATATTTCGAAAAGGAGTTGATGACTTACCTAAAATTGCTTCTTGGATATAATCAAATGTATTTTCAAAACCTTGCTCTTTTTTTGCTAACAAATAACATAAAAAATTATGCAAAACAGCAATTAGAACAATTATCATTAATAAAACTATTATGTGTAACATAGTATTCTTTAAAACATAAATACAAATATACTTTTTATTTTTAAAAAAATTGGGTGTTAGAAAAAATTATTTAAAGCATTTTTTGATGCTTCTTGTTCGGCATCTTTTTTGGTCTTGCCTAATCCTGTTCCGAGCAGTATATCATTAAAATATACACCAACATTGTATGTTATATTATGGTCAGGACCTTCTGCAGAAATAACTTTATATGTAGGCAAACATTTTGATTTTGCTTGTGTTATCTCTGACAATTTGCCTTTATAATTATTATCAAACATAAAATCATCTAATTCTGTTAAAGGAATTAAGGTTTTATACAAAAAAGAAACCGCTTTTTCTATACCTGCATCAAAATAAATTGCTGCAATAAGGGCTTCAAAAGTATTAGCAATAAGTGATTCTCCTGCTTTATCAAAATTCTTTTGTGTTCCGAAACTAATTCGTAAAAATTGTTGTAATCCAATTTTATTAGCAACATAAGCCAATGTATGCTTATTTACAAGACGTGAGCGAATTTTTGTTAATTCACCTTCTTTAGTATTAGGGAAAAAATTAAACAGATGGTCTGCAATAATAAGCCCCAAAACAGCATCGCCAAGAAACTCCAATCTTTCATTAGAATATCCTACAACTTTCTTTTCTGTTTTGAGAATACTCAAATAAGAACTATGCGTAAATGCTTGCTCGTAATATGAAATATCTGTTATGCGTGTTCCTATCAATTTTTCTAATTGTTTTTTAGCATCACTATCAAAAAAACCAAGTCGAGGAAAGTGTTTTTTATGATCAATTAGATTAAACTTTCCAGTCATAGATTTCGGCAGAAATCTTAATAATCCCCTATACCAATCTTTGAATGCCATATTAAATTATAAATTTTTAATGCAAATATAATGATTTTTTGTAATTTAGATTGTATGTAATCTATATAAAAAAGAGATGCTGAAACGAGTTCAGCATAACAGGTAGAAGAAGTGTTATGCCAAACTTGTTTTGGCATCTTTTAAAATTATAAGGAATTAATTTTCAAAATCAAACTTTTATTTTAAAAAACGTATTTTTGTATTCTTAAATAACGATTTATTAGAAAATTATGTTCTCTTTTTTAGGATTAGGTCCATTAACGTTGATAACATTTATTCCATTGCTTGGAATACTTGCTATATTGCTCATCCCCAAGGGCAAAGATGAAGCAAGCCAAAATAAATCTACTAATTATTATAGATGGATAACAGTAGGTTTTACTTTCATTCAACTAATAATGGCATTTGCAATATACTCGGGCTTCGATTGGACAATGCCCGGAGTTACTGACGAATCAACATTGCAATTCGTAGAAAAATTTAGGTGGATAGAATTAAGTGGTCTGCCTATAATTGGCGATTTGCGAATTGATTATTTTATGGGCATTGATGGTATATCTGCCCCGATGATACTGCTAACAGCAATAGTTTGCTTCGTAGCAACGTTCTCAAGTTGGAGTATCAAAAAAGCACAAAAAGGATACTTCGCAATGTATCTATTACTTGATTTAGGAATGATGGGATTATTCTGTGCTTTAGATTTCTTCTTGTTCTTTGTGTTCTGGGAAATAATGCTTCTGCCGATGTATTTCCTTATCGGAATATGGGGCGGACCAAGAAGAGAATACGCCGCAATCAAGTTCTTTATTTACACATTCTTCGGTTCTGTGTTTATACTATTAGTAATGATAGGATTGTATTTAAGCACAGGCACGTTCAATTTAATTGAACTAACTAATGCAGAATTATTTAAATCAGATTCCATATTTGCAGGACTAAATACAACTTGGCGATATCTTGCATTCATTGGACTGCTTGTTGGATTTGCAATAAAAGTTCCAACATTCCCGTTTCATACTTGGCTCCCCGATGCGCACGTTGAAGCACCAACACCAATATCTGTAATACTTGCAGGCGTTTTATTAAAAATGGGTATATACGGAATGCTACGAATATGCTTCCCTATATTCCCTGATGCCTTTGCATATTTCCAATGGTGGATTGCTCTAATTGGTGTTATCGGAATAGTATATGGTGGCTTATGTGCATTAGGTCAGCATAAGATCGGCAACAGAGATTTAAAGAAAATGATAGCATATTCTTCGGTATCTCACATGGGCTACGTAGTATTAGGCGTTGCCGCATTAAATGCACAAGGTATTTCAGGCGGAATACTGCAAATGTTTAGCCACGGCTTAATTACGTCAATGCTGTTCTTAATCGTTGGTGTAATTTACGACAGGGCGCATACAAGATGTATGGACGATTTCGGCGGATTAGCAAACAAGATGCCTATTTACACAGTATTTATGGCTATATCGTTCTTTGCTGCAATAGGTCTTCCGTCAACAAGCGGATTCGTTGCTGAAGTATTATGTTTCATTGGTGGATTTAATACATTTCCTGTGCTTACTATTATTGCGGGTTCAGGAATCGTTATTGGAGCAGGATATATGCTATGGGCATTGCAAAAAGTATTTTTTGGCAAACCTAATCCAAAATGGGAAGGACCTTGGGATCCAACAAAAAAATATTACAAAACCGATGACGTAAATTGGGTTGAAGTTGTGTCGTTAGCACCATTAGCAATAATTATTATTGTAGTCGGTGTTCAGCCGCATTTGATATTAAATATGATGACTACATCTGTTAATCATTTAATAAACTTTATACAGCCATTTATAAAATAGAAAATAGGGGTATCCTTTTATTAAAATCTCCTTTAAAATATTATTGAAAAAACATATTTTTTTATAGAAGGTACCCTTATAATTACAAACACAACGCAGAACATTTTTGTTCTGCGTTGTGCTGTTGTTAATTCTAATAAAGAGATGCCGAAATGAGTTAGGCATAACAGGTAAATAAAATAGCAAACACGGGGGCTTGCCCCCGTGTTTTTTTTAATAAAAATTCTGTATTTTTGTATTTTTACATATAAAATAAATATTTATTATGGAAAATTTAATTATTAAACTTTGTGGAATATCCCCACTCTTGCAAAATTATTATGAATATCTTAATCAACCTTTAATAAATAAAATAGTAGATGATATTTTTGATATTTTTAATAATAATAGTTTTTTTACTATAGAATTTTTAGGAAATTATGTATTTAATTACATAGTATTTGCAATAGTTTTTGTAGCACTAATGCTACTAATAAAGCCACTCTTGAAACTAATTTTTACTATTTTTAGAAAATTAGCAAGCAAAACAAAAAGCAACTCTGATGATAAAATATTAAACTATTTTTTAGAAAAAAAGAGTTCTTCATTCATATCTTTAGAAATAGTTGTTGTTTTATATTTATCGCTAAAAGTGTTGTGGTTGTCGCCACAAGTCCAAAATGTAGTTGATAGTTTAGCAATAATTTTTATTACAATTTTTATTGTTTCTGTAATAATAGATGTAATAAAATATACAATTAGTTCAAGATACGGTGCCGAAGGTGATCCTCGTGGCAACTCTTTATTACTGATATTTCCGATAATAAAAATAGTTATTTGGGTATTAGCAGGGTTCTTTGTTTTATCTAATTTGGGCTATGATGTTTCTGCATTATTAGCAGGATTAGGTATTGGTGGCGTAGCATTTGCATTGGCATCGCAATCATTTCTTAGCGATTTAATTTCGTTTATTTCTATAATATCAGATAAGCCAATAGAAATTGGCGACTACATTTCAATTAATGGAATTGAAGGAACTGTTAAGAAAATCGGCATAAAATCCACTCGTATAGAACGTAATTTAGGCGAGGAAGTTATTATACCTAATTCTAAAATTACTGGTTCTGATTTGTTTAATTATAAGAGATTAGATAAAAGGCGATTTGATATTGTGCTACAAATAAATCCGAATACTGCAAACGAAAAATTGCAATTAATTCCCGATATAGTTAATAAACTTATAGCAGAAAATGAAATGCTTCAATTAGTTCGTTGTTCGCTTGATACTATTGGTGATTTTTCATATAATTTTACTACAATAATTTATGTATTAACTGATGATGGAGCAACATATTTTAAACTAAAAGAAGATTTTATTTACAAAATAAAAACAGAATTAGAGACCAACAACATCAATTTAGCATATCCAATAATGGAAATTGCAAAATAGTGAACAATATTTGTTTTCTGCATCTTCACATTAATAGCAAGATTTATCAAATATTTTATTATATTTGTAATTAAATATTTATTTATCAATACGGAGAAATATACTATGTCTAATTTATTAGTCCAGTTTGCAAGAATTCTGAAACTTGCCGCTATCTCAATCATAGCGTTAGTTGGTCTCGCTGCGTGTGGCGATGGCGGAAATCCAAATGAACCAAAACCGCCAATAGAATTTAAAAATATAGAACATATTCACATTGAATGTGATTATTTGGATTCTATTTTTTCTATAAAAAATCAATTAATTCCTGTGAATTATGAAATAGATAAAAACATATACATCATTAATTCAAAGGAAGAATTAAATGAAATAAATCCTTTCTATTTTGATGTAGATTGTATTGATTTTTCTAAATACACGCTAATAGGTGGGTATGTAACAACTCATAACAATGGTTTGGAATTGTTTACTTCATTTAATGAGGGAGCAATCAATTATTTTCTAGATATAACATATACGATGGGACCTTCAAGAGTATTTAATTGTCTGTATTTTTGGCGTTTATATCCAAAATTAAAAACAGATAAAAATATAACAATAAATACAACTGGATATCAAACAGAATAAGCATTAGAAAAACAACCATTCGAGCAGGCAGAAAAGATTGAGGAGTTTCTGCTTGTTTTTTATGTATTATTTAAAAATGTATTACTGAACTCGTTCAGCATCCACTTATTATATGCGAGGGAATGGTGAAATAAATTCGGCATTATATTTTTAGAGGTTAATAATTAAATTACTATATTTACATTATAATTAACTACTCATTGCCTGATGAAGTTGCTACTTGAGTGTATCTAATAACTTTATCTTTAAATAGATAACCATTCTGCAACACCATAGTTATTTTGCCTTCAGGAAGGTGCGATGTCTGACTCATTAGTGCCGAATGAAAATTAACATCAAAATCGTCACCAATACTAACTTCTATCATTTTAACACCTTGTTCTCTAAAAAATTTATCTGTTTTTTGATAAATCATTTCAACTCCTGCTTGTATAGAAGTAATATCTTGATGCTTTTTTGCTGATTCATTAGCGTTCCGCAAGTCATCAAGAATATCTATTAAAGCAGTAAAAACCCTTGTATTTCCATATTCTAACAAATCTGCTTTTTCTTGTGTTGTTCGTTTTCTATAATTATCAAACTCTGCTGTTCGCCTGATAAGAAGGTCTAAAAGTTCTGCATTTTTGCTTTTTAGTTCTTCTATTGATAGCAATTCTTCGACTTCATTATTTGGATTTTCTTCTGAAAATTGCTTCAAATCGCCGTTGTCTATCAGGACTTCTTGTTCTTCTTTTTGATTTATATTTTCTTGCTTCATTTTAGTATTATATTTTTATTTAACTATTTTTATGCTATTTTATGATTTATAACTTGGCACATTAAATAATTCATCACCTTCATCCATCATTTCCATTGCCTCTATCTCCATCCTATCTAATCGCTTCAATCCTTCTATATGTTGTTCTTGTTTATATGCTTGCACTATCCATTCTGTTGGAGTAAAAATGCGTAAATACTCTTCCATACTGGTTATATGCCATCCTCCGCAAGCAACACAATAGTAACTTCGCTGTGGTTTATGCCCAGGATCATCTTCAAATTCTGCACCATTGAATTTAATAAAATTATTTGCTTTTTTCTCTGTTTCGAAAAGTATTTTTCTTTTACCGCAATCTTCACAGAAATGTCTATTTTTTACAGGTTTCATACTATTATTTATATAAAATACATCAAATAATTACACAATCATATTTTGCAACTAATTTAATAGTGTGATTCACATATTAACTGAATAGTAGGATTTGTTTATAATTTCATTATTAACAACCATTTAATTACCTAAATCCTATCCAATTCAACTTTCAATATACTTATACATTTAATCTATTTTTTTCACATTTAATCTAATTTTTTTACAAAAATACGGATTTTTTCTATAAATAAAAAACATTATTTTTGCATATTTAATAGATATTTTATATGAAAAATATGAAAACTAAATTAATATCTTTTATTTTTGTTGTAGTTATTTTATGTAGTCAAAATTATGTTAATGCTGCATTCTTACAAAATGTGCCACAAAAAATAACCCAACCAACAGGGCAAATACTTGAATGTTTTGCCACAGGTGATGAGTTTTATAACTGGCTCCACGATGCAGATGAATACACTATTATACAGAATCCTGAAACAAGATTTTATGTGTATGCAGATAAAATTGATGATGAACTTGTTCCAACGAATTTAATTTTTGGAATCCATCGTCCCGAAACATTGAACTTGCAAAAACGACTTATTGCTACAAATAATCTTGCAAGTAATGAGTTAAGAAGTGCATTCGAAGAAGCACTGAAAATACAATTTTTAGAACGTGAAAACCGACTGAAAAAATTGGGTGACCAATTACAAGCACAAAGAACGATTAATAACATTATTATTTTCGTTGAGTTTGCTGATGCGTCTTTTACCAAGACAGATTTAACTGCTTACGAAAAAGAGTATAATACGGATGCGTTGTCTATGCGTTCTTACTTCGAAGAGGTTTCTTACGGAAATTGCATAATTAACTCTCTATTCTTTCCTGTTTCTAATGATGGAAAAATAAAAGCATTCAAATTGCAAAGAAATCGTGGATATTTATTGCCACAATCTGCTCAAAATCCGCAAGGTTATTCTAACAACGGCGACAGAATGTTGCGTGAAAAAGAAATTTTAGAGGAAGTAATTCGTGCAATAAAACCTGAAATTTCTGTTAATTTAGATGTGGATTCTGACAATGATGGTTGGCTTGACGCACTAACAATTATTTGTCAAGGAGATGCCACAACTAATTCTGCGTTGTGGCCCCACGCTTTAAGTGGCGGACTATTAACAACCGAAACAATCAACGGCAAAAGAATTAGAAATTTCAATCTGCTTCTTGAAACTCTTTCCGATTTCGGTGTTGCTACTCACGAAATGGGACATATCTTAGGGGCACCAGATTTCTATACTTATGATAACATAGCACCTGTTGAGTATTGGGATGTGATGTCTAATGGCAATTATGCTATGCCTGAAATTCCGCATTTTATGATGCACTTAAAACAAAAATATTATGGATGGATTGATGATATTCCTGAAATTACACAAGCGGGAACTTATATTTTAAATCCTGTAACGAGTGCAACAAATAATGCTTATAAAATTAGGTCACCGTATTCTGAAGATGAATATTTTTTGTTGGAATATAGACGGCATATTGATAGCAGATTTGGTGGAAATGGTTTGAAAAACCGTTATCCGCAAAACAATGGACTGCTAATTTATAGGGTTGTTCCGAGTGTTAATGGCAATTTAAATTCGGTTGCAAATGGCAGACCTTACGAAGTTTATGTTTATAGACCGAATGGCACACCAACAATAAACGGCAATGTTTCGCAAGCCGCTTTCAGCGATGAATATTCGCGAATTGCTATAAATGATAACACAAATCCGAGTGCTTTTCTTTCCACAGGTGCAAATGGTGGTTTGGATATTTCAAATATTCAGTTAATAAATAATGGTGAGCAAATTCAATTTGGAATAACAATTCCGCCGCGATATTATGATTTAATAGTGCTTACAGGTGGAGGAGTTGGAACAACGCAAACAAATCCTTCGCCATCAACGAATATATTAAGCGGAACAGAAATTACTCTTACTGCAAATCCTGCTGCTAATTATGAATTAGCGAATTGGACAGATAAAAATAATACTATATTATCTACCGAAAACCCTTATACAATAAAACTTACAAGGAATAGAACAATTACAGCAAATTTTGTTATGACAGGTCCTACAATAGTATTAAATGAAAATGATAATGGCTGGGGTTCGTTAAGGCAGGTTGTTACTGATGCTCCTAATCGTGCTATAATTACTTTTGCTGATACAGTAAATCATATTACGCTCACGAGTGCTGAAATAAAAATAATTGATAAAAGTTTAACTATTGATGGTGGTAGCAATACCACAAAAAAAATTACAATTGATGGGAATAATCGTTTTAGAATATTTAATACTATAAGAACACATAAGGCATTCTTCTATGATTTCGTAAATATAAATAACATTAAGTTCATTAACGGATATACTACATCTACAAGTGGCGGAGTCGTAGGTAGTGGTGGTGCAATGAATATAAACGCTATGATTAATTGCACGACAATAAATTGTATCTTTGAAAAAAACTTGTCTGTTGCGGGTGGTGCTGTCTATAATGATGGCATTTTTAAGGTGGAGAATTGTAGGTTTGTTAATAATTTTTCTGTTCATAGTGGTGGTGCAGTAGATAATACGGGAACTTTCATAGCCATAAATAGCACTTTTGATAACAATACGGCTGAAGATGCTTTTAATTTTAGAAGTGGAGTTGGTGGTGCTGTGTGTAATGATAGAGATTTTATTGCTATAAATTGCACCTTTGCTAATAACGATGCTATTTATGGTGGAGCAATAGGTAGTGGTTATTTTGATCATTCTCCATTTCCTGGTTATCTATATTTATATCATTGCACTTTTGATAATAACACTGCAACCAATAACGGTGCAGGAATACATACTGCCGCTAAAACTATCAACAGATTGTTTTCTTACAATTGCATATATACTGGAACTAATAACCAAATACAAGGCAGTATTACAGCAGGAGATAATTTAAGAGAAGGAATTGGCGGAGTAACACGAAATTTAGTTTTTGAAGATAATAAATTTGATTCTGTTCTTGGTTATATAACTCCACTTCCTTATGCTACAACAGCAACTTGGCTAACTAATGCAACTAATTTTGAAGTGCCAAACGGAATAACTAAAAACGAGATATTAGAAAAACTTGCCACAGACCAAGCAGTAAAACAGCGTCCATATTTATCATTTTCAGAAAACGATAATGTAACATTCGGTTCAATAGAAGCAACCATAACTCCACCCGTTGCAAAAACTTTTACACTTACATTAAATACAAACACAGGCGGAACTACACATCCCAAAGGAGTAACAATAAGAGATAGTGGCGAAGTAGTAGAAATTGTAGCAGTTCCTGAAAATTGTTATAGATTTTTGTATTGGACAGATGAAAATGATGCTGTCTTTTCGGAAGAAAATCCTTTATTTATAACTATGATTAGTGATACGATATTGGTCGCAAATTTTGAATATATTTGTGATACAATTGATGTAAAATTCACCATTCGTGCTGATACACATCAATTAGTTAGCCCGTCAGCAAGAAATTATAGAGTGCCGATTTATATAACTGCTGACGAAGATATTTCGGGAACAACTATAGAAAAATTAGTTTTAGAAATTGATAGAAATATATATTTCCCAAGAAATATCATTAATAATAATGGAACGATGTCAAGGAATTTTACTGATAGTGTTTTAGAAATAACTATTGAAAATATAACCGTTCCTGAACTAAAAGCAGGCGTAGAATCAATCTTATTAACCATTAGAGGCGATATAATTTTAGGCAATAAAGATTCAAGTTTAATAAAATTAAAAGAAGTAATTTTTGCTAACGAGTTGAGCGAATATCCCGAATTAATTGACGGCTATATAACTATAAATATTTGTGAAGCAGGTAGCGATAGATTTTTAGTTCATAAAGGACATTCGCCATCTATTACAATTACCCCTAATCCTCCGACAGATATGTTAGAAGTAGAGTGTAAAGTAATAGAAAGTGGTTATTACACAATTGAAATAGTTGATGTATTGGGCAAGGCAGCAATAGTAAAAGAGTGGTCAGTAAATGCAAACGATGAGCAAGAATATAACTTTACTATTCCTCTTTTAATGTATGGCAACGGCAGTTACTTTTTAATATTAAACACCCCATCAGCAAAATATTCGGAAAAGTTTATAGTAGAAAAGTAACTAAATATAATGATATTAAGAAAATATGCAGATATTAGATATAAAAGAATTATCTATTCCCGATGTAAAAGTGATAAAGTTTGTAAAAAATAACGATTTTCGCGGCTATTTTTCAGAGACATTCAACATTAATGATATACAGCAAAAATGTTTGTTTTTGAATAATTTTTCATTTGTTCAAACTAACGAATCTTTTTCTTTTGCTAATACATTTAGAGGATTGCACATCCAAAATAATATGGGAAAGTTGGTTCGTTTGATTTACGGAAATATTATAGATTTTGCTTTAGATTTAAGAAAAGAAAGCAAATATTATAAGAAAATAATAGGATATAATTTGTCTTCAACTTGTGATTATTCTGAATGGATTTGGCTACCACCAGGTATAGCACATGGAATGCTTATAAAAGAAAATTCTATGGTAGAATATTTTTGTTCTACTGTATATAATCCTGAAGAGCAACATAATATATCTATTTTTTCTGATATGATTGATTGGGAACTCTGCAATGTTAGTATTTATAATTATTTATTTTCAATAGACAAAAACAAACTAAAAATTAAAGCAGAAGATTTAATTTGTCAATAAATACTTTATAAATAGGTAACCTATAAAAACATTATTCTGAATTCATTTCAGCATCTCATTTTTTTTATTGATTTTATGTGGTATTACTATATATTACCTGTTGTGCATTACTTTTTAGAACCATAATATTTTATTAGTTTTAATAATAAAAACGTATTTTTTTTGGAGCAATGCCAAATCCAATAGGTGCAAAATGCAAAAAATAGTAATACAAAACAGATACGTTATATCAAGACATTAGAAATGTTAGACAATACGCTATTTATTGTTTTTTAACTACAAAAAAATATAAACGCTACATAAAGTGAACACTGCAGCAAAATATTATATTTATATAAAAAATATTTATTTTTGTGGCACATAATAACATAATAATGAAAACAAAAATACTAAACGAAAATCAAAATGTTAAAGCAATAGTGTCATTAGATGGGAAGTATATACATCGTGCAGGTGCTGTCTTCGGAGGGTCTATTAAAGAAGGAGAAGGAGCAAGATTCGGAAAGTTAGAAAAAATGAATAACCTAAAAATAGAAATAAAAGATATTGAGACACTAATAAAATCAACCGAAGAAGTCAAACAATCTCTCGAAAAACAAATTGCCGAAATTAATTTGCAAACGATAACTAACGAGATTAAAGCAATAGAAAATGAAAAAAAACTTTTTGACAACAAAACACAAGAACTAAAACTTAATAAATCACAACTGCAAAATAATTTTGAACTATTAGAAAAAAATATAAATACCTATACATCTGATATAACAGAATTAGAAAATGAAAATGAAGATATTTTGTCCAAAAATGAAATATATAATCAGGAATTAGCAAGTGTAGAGCAAGAATTGTTAGTTGCTAAAAATCATTTAACAGAAGTAGAGTTAAAGCAAAATGAAGTAGACAATGAGGTAAGGCAAATAGAATTAGCACAGGTTAGATTAATCGGCGAGATAAATTCAGCAAATAATGATAAAATACGCCTTACTCAACAAGAACAAAATTATAGAAACAGTATTGAAAGCAGAAAAGTAGAATTGCTAAATAATTCTAAATTAAATGAAGAGTTGAAAAGTAAAATTGAGGAATTTACTATCTCGGTTTTATCCGATAAAAAGCAATTAGAAGAGTTAAAAATAAAAATTGATTTTGTGTCAGATAGAGAAAAAACTCTTAAAGAGCAGTTAGATAGTGCAGAGAATGAAATAGGAGATATTAGAAAACAATATGATAAAATTATAGAAAGTATTCACCAAAAAGAAATTAAATTAAGCGAAAATAACACTTGGTTAAAAAACATTAGCAACAATTTTCAAAATAATTACCAACAAGATATTTCTGTTTTGAATATTGAATTGCCTGAAGATTTTGCCGAAGCAGAAGCCACTCAAAAAATAGCAGAACTAAAACAAAAATTGCAAAATCTTGGCAGTATTAACTTTGCTGCAATAGAAGAATACGATGTAGAAAAAGCAAGATTGGATTTTTTAGAAAAGCAAGTTGCAGATTTAACAGATTCAGAAAAAACGTTGCGTGAATCTATTGACGAAATAAATAAAACTGCAGAACGAAAATTTTTAACAACATTTACCAACATTAGAACAAATTTTCAAAATCTATTTAAGAAATTGTTTGATGCCGAAGGTGAAGCCGATTTAAAGTTTGACGAGAGCAATCCATTGGAAAGCGATATAAATATAATAGCCCGTCCTCCAAATAAAAGACCAAGTTCCATAGAACAATTATCCGGTGGCGAGAAAACATTAACGGCAATATCTTTGTTATTTGCAATTTATTTAGTTAAGCCATCTCCGTTCTGCATATTAGACGAGATAGATGCACCGCTTGATGATAATAATGTAGGTCGTTTTTTGAATATTATTCGTGAATTTAGCCATAACACACAATTTTTAGTGGTTACACACAACAAGACAACAATGGCAGCCGCCGACACCCTCTACGGCGTAACAATGCAAGAACCCGGCGTATCTAAAACCGCCTCCGTAAAGTTAGAAGAAGTGCAATAGGAAGAACCAGTTAGCATATAAAACTGGAAATATATAAAAATGGTTCGCATTTTCTATTTCTTTTTATAGGACACATCTTGTTCGTACATATCGTCAGGGGTAAGAGGACGTATAATACGGGCAGCTTTTTTGCCATCTACGATACCTGGTCGGGCGGCGAGTTTCCGTTTTCCTGCGATAACTATTTCTATTTCTTGGTCTATTCGCCTATCGGTTTTGAGGATATCGCCTTCTTTTAGGTCCATTAGTTCGGTCACGGTGATAGCCGTTTTGGCTAATTCGGCTATTACTTGCAAATACGTAGTAGATATTTGCTGATTGACTGTCATAATGTTTTCTTTAATTTTCTTTTTACTTTGCGGATGAGCCGCTGTGGTAACTTGTTGTCTATTTAATTTAGCGAGTATCTCTTCTAAAGCGAAGGTAGGAAAACATAAATTCATTAAAAAAGTGTGCTGTCCGACATGCACATCAAACGATATTACTATTACTATCTCCGAAGAAGGTGCTATTTGCACAAACTCTGCCTCTTGTTCTAAACGCTGATACTTAAATCCTATACTATCTGTAATTGAACGCCACGCTGTTTTTAAATCCGTAAACGAATGCTCCATTATAGAACGAATCACCGTCTGCTCTATCGTTGTAATCCCGCGTGGATTCGGAAGAACGTCCGCATTACCGCCCAACAAACGCTCCACTATCATTAACGCCAACTGAGAACTAATTTCTAATATACCGCTGCCATCCGTCCCTACAATATCAAATACATACAGACAACTCGGACTAATAACTGACGAAATATACTCCGAATAAAACAACTGGTCAACCTGTATATTACCGATATTTATAGTCGTCTGCAACCTTGTAACGAGATGATAACTAAACAACTCCGCAAAATTCTCATGTATTGAATGCAGTGTCCTTACTTGATTTTTAGAAATGCGATTCGGTCTCCTAAAATCGTAGTTATTTATCTCCATTTTAGTATATTTATTAGCGAGGTCATTTATATTTACATTCCCTCTATTTGCTTGCTTGATAAAACTATCTATTATATTTTGGTCTAAACCTGGTGATGCCATAATCTTTTTTTTATATGTTTATATATTTAATTTTCAAATATTTTCTTTATTTTTGTAATAGTTTTTTATTTTTATTTTTTCATAATGTAATTCTGTTTACACACTTGCAATAGTAAGTGTGTTTTTTTATTTAAATATTTTCTTTATTTTTGCAATAGTAGTATTTTAAATATGCTATTTCATAATTTTTTAACCCCCAACACACCTGCAATCGTAGGTGTGTTTTTTTCATTCTTATATGCAACCTTCCCTTCTGTCATGCAACCTTCCCTTCTGTCATGCAACCTTCCCTTCTGTCATGCTGAATTTATTTCAGCATCCCCTTATTTTATTTACTAACTTTTACTCGGATTTACTCATTATTTACATAATTTTACTAACATTTACTCAATTTTTACTCGGATTTACCTGTCATGCTGAACTTGTTTCAGCATCCCCAACTTTTATGCAATCATTTAACACGGGGGCTTGCCCCCTTGTTAAAAAGACAATCATTTAACACGGGGGCTTGCCCCCGTGATGAATATGCAATATATTTAACAATTATGAGATGCTGAAACGAGTTCAGCATGACCCTTATAAAAATTGCAATTTTAGTAACGTTTTCTTAATTTATTTAGAGAATTCCCTATTTATCTGTTGTTTAAGCAATTATATAATTGAAAAACCAATTATATAATTGAAAATTGCATTATAATACGCAATTTCCGATTTATATAATTGAAAATTGCATTATAATATGCAATTTCCGATTTATATAATTGATTATTGCATTATAATACGCAATTTCCGATTATATAATTGCTTTTCCGATTATATAATTGC
>Ga0099364_10001368_pt1 | contig 40439 bp, 53 predicted proteins | sample TergutTh196P3_FD_73070 | JGI IMG/M metagenome (GOLD analysis project Ga0099364, IMG submission 73070) | Microcerotermes parvus P3 segment gut microbial communities from Pointe-Noire, Republic of the Congo - Th196 P3 | ecosystem: Host-associated > Arthropoda: Insects > Digestive system > Gut ...
TTCAACGGCTTTTTTATAAAGCTCTCTTGTCCGGATGTTTTTTACGAACAGGAAACTCACGACGATAATCATCAGCGTAAGAATGGTGGAGAAAATAGACAGATAAAGAAAATTTTCACGCGCTTCCCTTATGGAATAAAAATAAATACGGCTCTTCCAACTGCTTTCTATTTGGTTGGTGTTGATGTGATTTTGAACCTTGCTGATAATGGAGCGTAACAACTCCTGCTCCCTGTTAAAACCGAAGAAGGATTCCTCCGGCGGCGAGGGAAAAACAATGTTGGCTCTAAAATCCGGTTTTTCGCGGTAATTAATCTGGAGGAAAAGGAGGGATTCAGAGGTCATTACCAGATCTACCTCACCCTTCTCGAGCGCGTCGAACGCTTCGTAGTGAGTTAAATAGACCTTCTGATAGGGATGGCCGGGGAACCATAAGTTAAACAAATCCTCATATGCGGTTCCTTTAACGAGGCCGACATTTGTCCGTATTACCTGGTTAACCTGCAGATTCGGATAATCCATAGTTGACACAAGCGCGAAAAAGGCAGTGGCATAAGGGGCGTCGGCCCAGATAAAATCAACTTCCCTCTCCTTTGAATACAATAATTCCGAAACGAGCGCGACATCGCCCCGTCTTAACATTTCGAGTATATCGTTCCAGGTGGTGTTCTTATCGGTCGCCACCTCAAACTCAATGCCGGTCAATCTGCTTATTTCCTCCAGAACATCCACCGCTATCCCCTGAAATTCGCCATACCGCTCGTTATAAAAACTGGCGGGATAATTGTCATGCTCCAAAGCGACGCGCAATTTGGCGCCCGCCGCGGTTAATTCTTTAATATACGCGGCTTCTTCGCCGGTGAATGATCCTTCGAGTTCAAATTTCGCAAATTCATAATCGCCTTCCCAATATAATCCGTTGAGCTTGTCTATTCCCCCCGCCGAGATATATTTGCTCATTACGGATATGACCGGCTCAAGTTCGGGGTTTGCGCTGACCATCGAAACCGGTGTATAGACAAGCGGGAAGAACGCCTGGTATCTGGTGGAGGGATACCTGATATGGTTATATGATGCCGTCAAGTCGTCGACATACGCGTCAATAAAGCCCGATTCCAATTTTTCATTCGCGTCGATGGTATTTTGTAAATCTACAATCTCGAAATTCAGGTTATGGTAAATATCAAGAATCGACTGAGCCGTGATCGTACCTTCAAAAAAACCGATTTTCAGATTATTCAGGTCGCCTTCCGTTTTTATTTCAGGAGAGCCGCTTCTCGTGAAAAGCCCGAGCGAACGCGCGGCAACAGGATAAGTCATAAAGTAATGCGACATCCGTTCGGGCGTTGGAGTAAGTTCGCCGGTGAAATCAATCGTTCCCTCGTCTATCCCCTTTTTCAGGTAATCCCACTCGTGTATCTCCAGCTCAAAGGGGATGCCGAAAAGCTCCGAGAGCAGTTCGCAGAACATTACGGTAAATCCCGCCAACCTGTTGTCGGATAGAGCAAAGGCTTCCGTCGAGGGCGCGCTCGCATAGGAAAAACTTTGCCTTGCGGACTTGAGCGCTTCTATGGCGATTATTTCCTCATCCGTTACATCAGGGATATCACGGTAAGATTTTATCAAATTAATATCAAAAGCGATCTCTTGAGACTTTTTTGATTCCATGAGGTATATCGCCGCGCCGCCTATGACGATGCACAGAAAAAGAATTCCTGCGACCATCCCTTTTTTATTTGCCTTCATAATAACTATACTCCTCCCGAAATGTTGCTTCAACCGTCATAGAACCGATTTGAGTTTATCGGCCAATGACTGAAGCGTTTCGATGAAAGCGGTGGTTTCGCCTGTTATTAAGGCGTGGTTCCTGTTCTTTCCTGCCTGCTCCAATTTCAACGCAATACCGGACAGTTCCGCATAGCCGGCGTCCGATAAAACGGTCTTTATGCCGTGGACGGCGATTATGTATGACTCCATGTCCTCGTCGCGGGGAGCGTTCGTCTTTGCGAAAATGTTTTTTAACTTCCTTATGGTATCTTCGATGTCCAAAATAAAAAGTTCTTCCCTTTCAGATATTCCATCCTTCGGCGTAACGAATGTTTCCGCTGTTTTTGCCGCTTCTTCGGTTTTCCTCGATTTTTTATCCCATATTAAATTCGTCAGCAAAAGATTCAATTCGCGAATATCGATTGGTTTTGATATAAAACCGTCAAAACCGTTGTTTAATAATTTCTCCGATTGTCCCGCCACCGCATTGGCCGTCAGCGCCACAATAGGGCGCTGATACCCTGTTTCGCGGATTATTTTTGTAGCTTCCATTCCATCCATCCCGGACATCATGTGATCCATGAACACTACATCATACAGGTTGCCGTTCTTGATTTTTTCCACAGCCTCGGCCCCGCTTTTGGCGGTTTCTATCTTTAAACCGTAAGGCGTGAGCAACCCTTTGGCGACATATAGATTCGACGCCATGTCGTCCACAACCAGAACGCTTCCGTAAGACATATCTTTGCGCATGATACGCAATTTCATCACTTTTGACATGTTTTGAAAACGACTTTGCTGTAATTTTTCAACCAACTCCTTTCCGCACACTGCCGAGCCGATGCGTTCCTGCGGCAACCGAACGGTAAAGACAGAGCCTATATCCGGTATGCTTTCCACCGAAATTTCGCCGCCCATAAGATCTACGAGGCGTTTTACGATGCTCATGCCCAAGCCCGAGCCGACGATCATGCGATTAGCGTCCAAGTTAAAGCGGGTGTAGGTTTCGTACAATCGGCCTATCTGTTCGGCCGTCATTCCCTGTCCGGTATCGCTCACGCGCAAAACAAGGATGCATCTGGTAAGCGCTTCGGGATCGAGCTCTGCGGAAACCGACAACCTTACTTCGCCTTTTTCCGTATATTTGAAGGCGTTTGACAGCAAATTGTTCAATATCTGTTCGATGCGAAGCTCGTCTCCGAACATTTCGAGGGGAGTATCCGGGTCTACTTTGAGCGTAAATTCAACCGGCCTGCTGTCATAACGCAAGAGGTTCAACTGCATTATGTCGTTGACGAGGCTTGGGATATCGTAGTTGGCAAGCGTAAGTTCCAGCTTGTCGGCTTCGATCCTTGAAAGGTCAAGCAGGTCGTTGATAATGTTAAGAAGAATATTTCCGGAATTATATATCGTGTCGAACGCTTCTTCGATTTCCGGTGAATGGGATTCTTTTTGCAGTTGAATTACCGTCGCGCCTAAAATAGCGTTCATGGGCGTGCGTATCTCATGGCTCATACGGGACAGAAATTCGCTTTTGGCGCGGTTACTCTGCTCGGCCTGTTCCTTCAGTATTGCTAGTTGTTTTTTCTCATTGCGGTTTTTAAATAAAATGACGAGTATCAGGGTAAGCACGACCAGAGAAAGGGCGATTGCGCCTATCAGCCACGGGCGCTGCGCCGCCAATAACTGCGCTTGATAATCGTATGTTTTGGTCAGCCACTGATTCACGAATCTATCGGTGTCGATAACCGAAAGCGCCTTGTCCATGATGGAACGAAGAACGGCCTGCTCCTTGTTAAAAGCGAATGCGGATTCATAGGAATAGTTGAAAAGAAAATTAGCTTTATAACCGGAAAACTCATAATAATTTAAATACCAAAGCAATTTGCTCTTTGCCGCCATTACCATTTCCACTTCATCCCGTTCCAGGGCTAAAAACGCGTCGTCCGAGTTCTCGTATAACACCGCATTGACGGCGTCGGGAAACCAGGTCCGGAACATTTCGGCGTGCGCGGTATTTTTTATCAATGCTATCCTCGCATAAGGTATTTCGTTGATATTTACATTCGGATAATCTATTTTGGATAAAAGCGCAAATTGATCCGACATATATTTATATTCCGCCCAAATGTAATATTCTTCCCGTTCAGCGGAAAGAATCAAGTCGGAAAACATATGCGCCCTGCCGTCATTCAGCATTGCCATCAAATCGCCCATCTCGGTGCGTTCGTCGTTTACAATGTCGAAAGTAAGCCCGGTGAGTTTTTCCACTTCGCGCAGCAAGTCAAAGGTGATGCCGTCCCATTTTTTTTCGTGGTCGTTGTAAAAGACGATGGGATAATTGAAATACTGCGCCGCCAGCGGCACGGACGTTGTATGTTGCAGGTACGCTCTTTCCTCCTCGTCGAGGCTCATCAAAAATTTATGTCTTCTGTATTCGTGGTCGCCTTGGTTGTATAGATTGATAAGATGCGGCATGGCGCCGCTCCGCATCGCCTTTGTCATGACGGAAATGATGGGTTCGAGCTCCGGGTTTTGCGTCGTCATGGAGACCGGGCTGAAAATAAGCGGGAAAAAATCATCGGCCGTCACATAGCCGTAATTGTCGAAAACGGCCTCCAAAGTGCTTTCGGTGATAAGAGCGTCGGCTTCTCCGCTTTTCAGCAAATCGTATGCGGCTTCGCTGTCTTGGACAAAGAAAGCTTCGAATGTATCGTATGCCTTCGAGGCAACTACATGATCGTATGTGTTGGAACCGTCAAAGAAGACCAATCGCGACGGACGCGCCGCCGGAATTGCCTGCATGTTCGGATTGTCTTCGATGCGGAAGTATTTCAGTGTACGCGCCGTCACGGCGTCGGTCATAAAATATGTCTTCCGGCGCTCATCGGTAGGCGACAGATCCCCGGTGAAATCAATCGCGCCGGTTTGGAGTCCCGCAATCAAATCGCCCCACTGATAAAGAGCAGGCTGAAACGGAATTTCAAACAGGCCGGTGAGCCATTCGCAAAGCAAGCCGGAAAATCCTCCTATTTCGCCGTCTTCATAAAATGCCTCAGTGCTTGGGGTCATTCCATACACGAAAGGGCGAGTCCGGTTTCGAAGCGCCTCGATAGCTCTGATTTCCTCATCAGTTACATCAGGGATGTTACGGTAGGATTTAATGGAATTAATATCAAAAGCGGTCCTCTGAGATTTATTCGATTCCATGAGGTATAGAACGGCGACGCTTATAACAATACACAGAAAAAGAACCCCTGCGATTATCCCTTTTTTCTTTGCCTCCATATTAACCTTACCCCTTTATTTCACGTTATCAATAAGCGTCGATTCCACCCAGAAATCTTCCGCCACATTCAAAAAAGCCTTTACGATTTCGGGATCAAAATGTTTACCGCTGTCTTTCTTTATAATCTCCATCGCTTCATCATGGGTAAAGCGTTCTTTGTACGAACGTTCGGAAACCAGCGCGTCATATACGTCCGCTATTGCCAAAATTCGCCCCTCAAGCGGTATTTCATTGCCGCTTAACCCTCTCGGATAACCGGAGCCGTCCCATTTTTCATGATGATAGGCTGCGAACCTCTTTGCGTGGTACAGGAACTCATCGTTGTCTACTCTTTCCATAATCCGGCTGATAACCGACTCTCCCTTGTCGCAGTGCCGCTTAATCACATTGATTTCCTCATCGGTAAGCTTCCCCGGTTTATTCAATATCAAATCGCTTATGCCGATTTTACCGACATCATGAAGCTGCGCCGACGACAAAAGAATGTCTTTATCCCAAGCCGATACTTCATCTTCATAAATTCCGGCACGGAGAATCTCATCTACCAGGATTCCCAGATAAACCTGCGTCCGTATAACATGCCCGCCCGTTGTTTCATCCCGGGTATCAATCAAATCCACTATGACGCTTATTGTCGCGTTATGGACTTCGCGTAAGGCTTTTTGGCTTTCTTTTATCAATTTGTCCGTTTCTATGTGAGTTTCTATTCGTTTTATAAGCACAGGCGGCGAAAAAGGTTTATTAATAAAGTCAAGCGCCCCCATTTCAAATCCGCGTATTTCCGCATTCGCGTCATTCCTTGCCGTAAGGAAAATCACAGGGATCGTTTTAAATCTTTCATCCGATTTCAGTATCCGCATTGCCTCAAATCCATCCATTTCAGGCATATCAACGTCCAGCAGAATAAGGTCGGGTATTATTTTCTCCGCTATTTTGAACATTCTTTCGGCTGACGATAGGGCATAGGTTTTATATATGCCGTCCAATGCGGTTTTTGCTGAAAACAGGTTAGATTTGTTGTCATCGACTATAAAAATGGTTTTCATATGTCCCTTGTTCCTCTATACATCAGACTAAAACACCGCGTAATCCGCGTCTCTCTTGTCCGCTATGAACATATGCCCCGGCGCGTGAGTGATTGCGAACGGGGGTTTCGACTTCATCACCGCCGCCTGCGGCGTTACTCCGCAGGCCCAGAATACCGGGGTCTCGCCCCGGCGGATCGTCACGGGGTCGCCGAAGTCTGGACGGTTTATGTCACGCACGCCGATGACGGATGGGTCGCCCACGTGCATCGGGGCGCCGTGCACCGACGGGAAACGCGCCGTGCATGTCGCGGCTCGCGGGACTTGGCCGTATGGGATCGGTCTCATGCTCATCACCATGTTGCCGGAGAACCTGCCCGCCGGTACGCAGGGCACGTCCGTCAGGTACATCGGGACATTGACGCCCTCCTCGATATGGCGGATGCCGATTCCCGCGTCGAGCATCGCGCTCTCGAACGAAAACGAACATCCGATCATAAAGGCGACGAGGTCGTCCCTCCACGCCGATCTTATATCCGTCGGCTCATCAGCCAGCCTGCCGTCCACCCAGATGCGATACCTCGGCAGGTCCGTCCTGACGTCGGAACCCGGCGCGATAAGTTTCGCCTCCGCGCTGCCCGGGTCCGTCACATCGAGTATCGGACAGGGTTTGGGGTTCCTCGCCGCGAACAGGAGGAAATCATACGCCCAGTCACCGGGCAGAACTATCATGTTCGCCTGAGCGTACCCGAGTGAGAGCCCTGCCGTAGGGGAAGTCCAATCGCCCCTGCGGATTATTTCGCGCACTTCGGCCGGCGGCGTGCGCGCCAGCGACTCGACAGTGTATGACATCTACGCCGTCTCCTTCAAAGGTCTGATCTCCACTCCGGCTTCTTCCAGCGCGCGGCGGACTGCGGCTGCCATACCGACCGCCTCTTTCGTGTCCCCGTGCAGGCAGATCGAGCCGGGACGAATTTGTATCTCCGAGCCGCCGTCCGCCGCGACCGTGCCCTTCGTGACCATTTGAACCACCCTACGGGCGGCGGAGGCGGCGTCATGTATGACCGATCCGTCACGCGAACGCGGCATCAGCGACCCGTCTTTCAGGTATGCCCTGTCGGCAAAGGCTTCGGCCGCGAACCTCACGCCGGCGGCCCGCGCCGCGGGCGCGAACTCCGAAAGGGCAAGCCCCATGAGAATCAGGCCGTCACCGGAATTCTTCACTGCGGCCGCAATCGCGTCGGCGAGTTTCCTGTCGCCCGCCGCCTGATTATAGAGGGCCCCGTGCGGTTTGATGTGCTGGAGCTCCACGCCTTCGGCGCGGCAGAAGGCGTTCAATGCCCCTATCTGATAGAGGCAGTAATCGTAGACCTCTTGTGGGGAACAAGCCATGTTCCTCCTTCCAAAGCCGATCAGGTCGGGGTATGAGACATGCGCACCGACAGCGACGCCCCTTGACGCGCAGAGTTCGACGGTCTCGCGCATTATCGACGGGTCGCCCGCGTGGTACCCGCAAGCCACGTTCGCCGACGACACCGAGGCGAGCACGCCCCTGTCGTCGCCCATGCTCCACGCGCCGAAGCTCTCCCCTAGATCGCTGTTGATGTCTACTTTAACGCCCATTTGGAATACTCCTATCTTGACCTGAAGGTCGCTCGCCTCTCGGTGAGCTGCCGCAGGTCTTCCTCGAATTTTATCAGGTATCCCGCCGCTTCCCTCTCGGACACCCTGTTAAAACGGACCTTCTCACCCGGCATTTTCTGGGCGAGGGAAGCGGCCGACCATGTGCTTACGACCGCGATCTTTGTGTATCCTCCGGTCGTCTGGCAGTCGGACATCAGCACTATTGGTTTGCCCCCGCCGGGCACTTGTACCGCGCCGGGCACTATGCCGTCGGATACTATGTCCGCTCCCGTTTCGTGTTCGATCTGCGGGCCGTCGAGACGATAACCCATTCGGTCCGATTCGTTCGTAACGGTGAAAGTTTCGTTCCAAAACGTCTCGGTCCCCTCCGCGGTAAACGCGCCGATCTGCGGGCCTTCGAGCGTGTGAAGCGGCTCGTCCCATGTCCGTGACGGCCTCAGCTCCGGCGGGCAGACGAATCCCGCCGAACGCCGCCAGAGCGGTTTGGGGTCCCGCATATCGACCAAGTCACCGGCGGCGAGCGCCCGTCCCTCGTATCCGCCGATCTTTCCTCTCGTGAAGGTCGAGCGGCTTCCCATGACGACGGGCACGTCTATGCCCCCGCTCACGCAGAGGTACGCGCGGCAACCCCTGCCCGGATCGCGCGGCAAGCCGGTAACGGCGAGGCGGCTGCCGGGGCGGACGCTGTGGGCCGTCCACGGAGAAGCCGGGACTCCGTCTATGTTCATTTCAAGGCCGGCGCCCGTGAGCGCGACGCATCTCTCGTCGTGAAAAATAACCTCGGGCCCGAAGAACGAGACCTCCAGAGCGGCGTCGTTCTCATCGTTACCCAGCATCACGTTGCCCATCCGCAGCGAGAACCGATCCATGGGCCCCGATACCGTCAGGCCCTTTGATTGATACCCCCAGCGTCCTAGGTCCTGCACCAAAGTCAGCATACCGGGTTTTACGACGCTAAACGGCATTATCCGCCACCCTCTTCGGCGAAGCGTTCCGGCTCGTATGTGCCGTCCTCTGCCCCGCGTTTTACGGCTTCGAACTCGTCTTTTGTTATGGCGCGGAACCTTATCCACTCTCCGGCGTCAATCAGTGTCGGACAGCCTTCGTTGGCCGGATCGAACAGCTTGAGCGGTGTGCGGCCTATCAACTGCCACCCTCCGGGGCTGTCGATGCTGTACGCGCCGGTCTGGTTCCCCGCAATGCCGACGCTCCCGGCCGGTATAAGCATACGCGGCGTCTTGAGCCTCGGAGTCGCAAGGCTCGCGTCAAGCCCGCCGAGATAAGCGAACCCCGGCGTGAAGCCGAGCATGTAACAGTAGTAATCTCTCGCGGTGTGGCGTTTTACTATCTCGCCCTCGCCGAGTTTCGTGTGCTCCGCGACATTCGCCATGTCGGGACCGAACTCGCCGCCGTAAGCGACGGGCACGACGAGAACGCGCTTTTCCCGTGCCGCGCCGTCTCCGATGCCAGGCATCACGCCATCTATGATCGCCCTCAGCTTTTCGCGCGGCAGTTTTATCGGATCGTGATGTATCGACAGCGAGCGATAAGCCGGAACCAGTTCCCTTACACCGGCGACGCGAAGTTCAGCCACGCGCCGCCTGAGGTCCTGGAGTCTCGCGTTCGCTTCCATCTCGATACCGTCCGAGAATTCGACGACAAGGCAACTGTCGCCGGAGCTCAAAAATTTAGGATGGTCGTACATGCCGGCGCCCTCGCTCGCAGATAAGACAAAAAGAAATCGAACGCGAATTGGGATGAAAGTGAATTTGGCTCAACGCGTCAGTACCCATAACCCCGCCCCGGCGATGAGGCCGATTGTAAAAAGCGCCGCGAAGACGGCGATCAGCAGAAGCGTTTTTCGCGAAAATCCCGCCCGTACAGGTTTGGGTTCCGGCTCGGGAAGCGTCTGGGGTTTGGCGTCGGGCGGCTGTTCGCCGGGCGGGACATAATCCGGGAAGTGAGGCGCCAGCGCCGTGTCCCGCGCGTAGAACCATTCATCCGCGCTGCTCTCTCCGTCCGCGTCCCGTATCAGAGTACCGGAGGTGACTACTTTTTTACTTATCAATTCCGTCATAGCGTCCTCCGAGTATGGACCGAATACCTCTCCCTCACTCGTATAATGCCATGCCGCCATCGGATCGCCTCCTAAACCGAAAGAAAACTCCGAATATTCTGTGAAAATTATACACCAATTTTCGAACGATAAAAGCCGCCTCGCGGAGGCGGCTTATCGTTCGCTATACCACTTGAACTGGAATTTTTTAAAACGCCGGGACTATTCCCTTTGGCACAAGCTCTTCCTCGATGAACGCCTTCACCTCCGGCGAGTTGATCGCCCTGACGAGCGCCTGTATCTCGGGAGAGTTCACGTCTGCGCTGCGCACGGCAACCACGTTGGCGTATGGCGAGTCCTCGTCTTCGATCGTTATGGCGTCGTGGGCGGGTATCAGTCCGGCCTCGACCGCGTAATTTGTGTTGATCACGGCCGCCGTCACGTCTTGAAGCGCGCGGGGCAGCATCGCCGCCTCAAGTTCATTGATCGTGATGTTTCTCGGGTTTCCGGTCACATCGCGGGCGGTCACAAGCTCGCCCTCCGCGACTGTTATCAAGCCGGCTTTTTCAAGCAAGCGGAGAGCCCTGGCGCAGTTGGTGGGGTCGTTCGGTATGGCAATCGACGAGCCGTTCGCAATCTCGTCGAGCGACGAAATCTTTTGGGAGTACAGCCCGATCGGTTCGATATGCACCTTCGCGACCCATGTGATGTCATAGTTATGATCGCTTACCTGACGGTCGAGATACGGGATATGCTGGAAGTAATTCGCGGAGAGGCTGCCGTCGTTTAACGCGATGTTCGGCGTCACGTAGTCGTTGAACTCCCTAATTTCCAGTTCGATACCCTCTGCCGCGAGCAGGGGGACCGCTATCTTCAACACTTCCGCGTGAGGGTAAGGGGACGCCCCCACCACCAGTTTCGCGCCGTCCGCCGCGTGCGCCGCGAAGGACGACAGCGCCAATACCAATACCGCAAGTGACAAAATAACTTTCTTCTTCACAATAACCACTCCTCTTTTTTTTGACTCTGAAACAAAATTTTGAACCCTCAGATCAGAAACAATTCCCGCCTCCTTCCATACAAAAAAGCGGGGACCCCTAAAAGAAGGGATCCCCGCTCCGTTCGCGTATCGGCAATACAGCCCTACGCCCCTGGCGAAGATCCCGAGGTCCCACACATCATCATATTGAACTTACCACGCGAGATAGTTTTCGACCTCAAAGCGTCCTCTCCTTCGTTCGAGCGATAATACCGGGCGCTTCCACCCAGTGTGCGCATTCTATGACCGCAAACGTTTTTTGTCAAGTAATCGACTTTGCCATCTGTCTTTTAATTTTTGACAAAGCGCCGTTTACGTAAGATAATTCTGACGCACCGCTATTGATCGGCCTTCTGCGATACAAAGTATGAAGCGAAAATTATGAGGAGGTGTAGGGGAATGAAAACAAGCGCTCGGAATAAATATTTCGGGACAGTTTTGAGCGTAAAAAACGGTATGGTCAACGACGAGGTGGAGATTCTGCTGGACAGCAGCAGCACCAGAGTCACAGCGATCATAACCTCTGCGGCAAGCAAGTCGATGACGCTCAAAACAGGCACGCAGGTAGTGACGATAATAAAGGAAGAATGGATAATCCTCGTGAAGGACGAGGAGGGATACAGGTTTTCATCGAGAAACTGTTTTCTCGGTACGGTGGTTTCCGTCAAGCAGCTGGGAGCCTCGACCGAGGTGCATATGCGCCTTTTAGGGGGCGAATCTCTCATCGCGATAGTCCCTCCGGACGCCGCGAAAGGTCTCGACATAAAGACCGGCGACAAGATGAGCGCCCACTTCAAAGCCCCGATGGTTCTGATTGGCGTCAAGGTATGAAAAAAATACTGGCCGCGGCAGTGGCGGTAGTGATGGCGGCGATTACCGTCCCGGCACTGGCGGCGCCGTATCCTTTCTCGGACGTCCCCGCCGCCCATTGGTCCTATGACGCAGTTACGCAGCTCGCGGCCCGGGGAATAGTATCCGGTTACCCGGACGCGTCATACAGGGGCGCCAGTCCGATGACCCGTTTCGAGATGGCTTCAATTGTCGCGCGCGCTCTGGCGTATATGGAGACAACTACCGCTTATGATCGGGAATTGATGAGACGTCTTGCCCTGGAATTCCGTGACGAACTGACGGCTTTCGGCTTGAAGATTGATGAACTGGAAGCCCGACTCGGCGCTCTGCCGGAGGACCTCGGCGGTTGGAGAATATCCGGCGCGCTGGAGTTCTTCGCCAAGTTCGGCCGCAACAGCGGCGACGGTCTGACCGTCGACGGATATGACGTCGGTCCCAGTTACTACGACATCCCTGGCGACGCCGGAAAGAGCCAATTCCTGCTTAACAATCAGCAAATCGACATATCCAAGAGAATCAGCGATACCACCGGCTTCCAGGCGAGCCTGAGCGGAGACGGACAAATCGAGTGGGATAACTATTACATAACGACACAGCTTCCCTGGAACGTCATGCTGGATGTCGGCCACATCGAAATCAACTGGGAAGACGACATCGGGCTTGTCGGCGATGACTCCCCGTTCGTCGGAGACTGGACTTTGGACGGCTTCCAGTTCAGCCGGGATTGGGGAATCGTAAACGCAAGGGCGCTTGTCGCGAGGACAGGCCAGGGAATTATTCCCTTCCAATGGGGAGAGATCGACGGCGAAGAAGGATGGATACTTCCCGAAGAGGGCCGTTACTGGAAAGACTTCCTGTATGGCGCTTACATAAACGCTTTCCTGTTTGGGGCAAATGTGAACGTCCTGCAAAACGAGAACCTCGAATACGGCGCGTTGGCATACTATTCGTACTCCGACGAGAACTACAGATGTACGCTCAGAAATCAGGGCGGCACGTTTCCATACGATGTGCTGGAGAATAACCTGATCTGGGGCGTTTACGCAAAATTCAGGATCATTCCGTCGATAGAAGCGAAAGGCCTCTATTACCAGCAGCATCAGAGTTGGCTCACCCCCGGCGGAATAAATACGCGGGACGTCGCGCGCGCGTGGAAGGTCATTATCGCCGCCGATCAGGAGCTGCTCAAGTTCACGTCCCTCCAGTTGGAATATTCACAGATCGACACCCATTTCGTCGGCAACGACCCCTACGGGTGGGGGGACAATAATCTCTTCATGACGAGAGCGTGGCGCAGGGACAATTCGATGGTCACCAAAACTTTCGGGGTGACGGCAGACCAGACATGGGGCGACAGCGGATGGTCTTCCTGGCAGCGTTACTACACCACCGAATACGGATGCACCAATTACGACAGGGTGAACAACTACGGCGCCGGAATCGGCTATCAGTTGAACCCGGCAGTCAGCTTCGAACTCGCATACGACTTCATCGATTTCGGCAAACAGGGTTTGCAGGCGCCGGACGGACCTATCGACGGTCCGCGCAACGACGTAGGCAGTGACCACTTGGTCCGTTTCTCCACCTATGTCAGTTTCTAGCGGAATCTACGGAGGCGATGTGCCATGGCCGGTTTTTTCCCGGTAATTAAAACGGAAGATTTCCTACTGCGGGAACTCGCCGAGGACGATCTCGAAGCGATAAGTCATATATGGGGCAGCCCCAATGTCGCCGAGAAGCTGTCGAGCGGTCCTCTGTCGCGCGAGGACTCCGTCCAGATGCTGTACGTGCTCCGCTCCCTTTGGGACAACGACGCGGGGATACGCTGGGGGGTGGAGCGCGAAGGAGCCCTGATCGGTACTTGCGGCTTCCACAACTTAAATAAGGGAGCGCGCAGGGGCGAACTCGGATACGAACTCGGATACGAATACTGGGGGCGCGGCTTAATGAGAAAAGCCCTGCGTCCGATTCTCGATTATGGTTTTAACATAATGCGTTTCGAGCGCATAGAGGCGTTCATTAATGTGGACAACGACCGTTCGGCGGTATTGCTCGCCAAACTGGGCTTCAAACCGGAAGGCACTCTGCGCGATTATGCCCTGTCGCCTAAGGGGCTCATCGACCAAAAGTGTTTTTCGCTGCTGAAAAGGGAGTGGAAGGAACAGTGACGAAAAAAATATTCATCTCCAACGCCGTTTTCGAAATGTTCCCCGGTTACGTCCGTCACGTCCTCATAACGAACGGAGCCGATAACTCGAAAGCGGACGCGGAGCTTGAGGCGCTCCTTAGGTCCGAGGAGGCTCGTGTCCGCGCCGACGAATCATTCGCCGACATCAAGGCGCACCCGCGTATAGCTTCCTGGAGGGACGCTTTCGCAAAGTTCGGAACAAACCCGAACCAGTGTCCCCCAAGCATAGCCAACCTTATCAAGCGCGTCCGGGGAGGCAAGGACATTCCCTACATCAACAGCCTCGTCGCGATATTCAACATAATCAGCATGAGATACGTGATCCCCGCCGGAGGGGACGACCTCGACATCGTGACGGGCGATCTCTCACTCGGTGTCTCCGACGGCACTGAGATGTATGTGCCGCTGGGTTCGCCCGACGTGAAGGAACACCCGAGGCCGGGCGAGATCATCCTGTACGACACCGGCAGCAGGGACGTGTTCTGCCGCTCCTGGTGCTGGAAGAACGGCGACCGCAGCCGCATCGAAGGCAGCGCGAAGAGGGTCGCGATCAACATCGACGCCCTGCCCCCGGTGACAGAGGACGAGGGCTTGTGCGCCGCCGAAGAAACAGCCGGATTGGTTCGCAGGTTCTGCGGCGCGAATGTGACGATCCATAAAATTTCCGCCTCCTCCCCCAGTTTCGAAATCGAAAAATTCCCCCGCGCGTCTTGACATCGAGTATAAGCGCTGATATGATGTCTCTCGCTCTGCTCTCCGGCCGATGTTGTGCCGCAGAGGTATGTTTCTTGTGATTTCGCACGAAAAGCGTGCCGGAATTTTAATTTTGAGTGGAAGTCAGGAGGGGAAAATTTGCCAAGTATATCACAGCTCATAAGGCATGGCAGACACGATAAGAGGGTACGTTCGACCGCGCCCGCGCTGCAGAAAAATCCTCAGCGCAGGGGGGTTTGCACCCGCGTTTACACGGTGACTCCCAAGAAGCCCAACTCGGCGCTTCGCAAGGTGGCTCGAGTACGCCTGACAAACGGCATAGAAGTTACGGCTTACATACCGGGAATCGGTCACAACCTTCAGGAGCACTCGGTCGTTCTCGTTCGCGGCGGTCGCGTCAAGGATATTCCCGGCGTCCGTTATCACATCATCCGAGGAACCTTAGACTGCGGCGGTGTCGAGAATCGTAGGCAGAGCCGCTCTAAGTACGGCGCGCGCGCGCCCAAGAAATAAGAGAGGAGCATGATCGATGCCGCGTAAAGGGCAAGTGAAGCTCAGGATTACACCGCCGGACGCAGTGTTCTCGAGCGCTTCAGTGGCGAAATTCATCAATTGTCTTATGCTGGACGGTAAAAAGAGCGTGGCGGAGGGTATTATGTACGGCGCTCTTGAGCTTGCCGCAAACCGTCTGAATATCGAGCCGATAGAGGTTTACGAGAAGGCTATGAATAATGTGAGGCCGCAGATAGAGGTTCGCCCGAGAAGGGTCGGCGGCGCGACATACCAGGTGCCGGTTGAAATTCGTGCCGAGAGGGCACAGGCGCTCGCCATCCGCTGGATAATCCAGTATTCGCGCTCGCGCAAGGGCATTCCCATGGTCGAGCGCCTGGCGAGGGAACTCGCGGACGCTTGCAGGGGCGAGGGCGGCTCGGTGAAGAAGCGCGAGGATACTCACCGCATGGCCGAAGCAAACAAAGCGTTCGCGCACTACCGCTGGTAATAAACCGAAAAGGACGGGTCGTTTCGTTTACGAATTGGTAACGAAAAATAGTATTCTATGTCGAAAAACGATCTTTCAAAGATAAGGAATATCGGAATAGCTGCCCACATAGACGCCGGCAAAACGACGACGAGCGAGCGCATACTCTTTTATACCGGAAGGAAACATAAGCTCGGAGAGGTGCACGAAGGGGCCGCGACTATGGACTGGATGGAGCAGGAGCGCGAGAGAGGCATAACGATAACGAGCGCCGCGACGACCTGTCAATGGGGGGACGCTCTCGTCAATATAATTGATACGCCCGGGCACGTGGACTTCACTGTGGAAGTAGAGCGCTCCTTGAGAGTGCTTGACGGCGCGGTTTCGGTTTTCTGCGCGGTGGGCGGAGTGGAGCCCCAGTCTGAAACTGTGTGGCGTCAGGCGGATAAGTACCGGGTTCCGAGGATTGCTTTCATCAATAAGATGGACAGGATCGGGGCCGACTTTATGCGGGTTGTCGGAGAGATGGAAGAACGCCTCGGCGCTCCGGCCTTGCCCATACAGATACCCATCGGGGTGGAGGACGGCTTCGTGGGCATGGTCGATTTAGTCAGCTTCAAGGCGATCGTTTACGAGGACGATCTGGGGCAGGAGTTCAAGGTAGCCGATGTGCCGCCTCAGCTTGCCGAAGACGCGCAGGACGCTCGCGCGGCGATGATAGAAACCCTGGCCGATTTCGACGACGAAATCATGGCGCTTTTCCTCGACGGCGGCGACGTGTCGTCCGATATGATTAAAAAAGCGCTTCGCAGGAATACTATATCGCTGGACATAGTCCCGGTAATTTGCGGCAGTGCCTTCAAAAACAAGGGCATTCAACCCCTGCTCGACGCAGTGGTGGATTATCTTCCGAGCCCCCTCGACCTTCCGCCGATCCGCGGGACAGACCCCGGCGACGAGGAACGTGAAATTCCGGTGACGGCGGATGAGGATGCCCCGTTTGCGGCCCTTGCGTTTAAGATAATGGTAGACCCGTTTGTAGGGCGTCTCGCTTTCTGCCGCGTCTATTCGGGCAGAATAACGAACGGGGCTGCCGTCTATAACGCTACCACCGGAAAACGGGAGAGGATCGGGCGTATCCTCAGGATGCACGCCAATAAACGCGAGGATATGGAGGAAGCGACGGCGGGGACGATAATAGCGATCCCCGGCTTGAAGCAGGTTCGCACCGGCGACACGCTCTGTGCCGAGAAGACCCCTGTGATGCTGGAGAAACTGGTGTTCCCGGAACCCGTCATCGATCTATCCGTTGAGCCGATGAGCAAGGCCGACCAGATAAAACTCTCCAAGGGTCTGGAAGCCCTCTCGGAAGAAGATCCGACCTTCAGGGTATCGGTGAACGAGGAGAGCGGACAGACGATAATAGCCGGAATGGGAGAATTGCACCTTGACATAATAGTTGACAGACTGAGACGCGAATTCAATGTCGAGGTCAGGGTAGGCCGCCCACAGGTCGCGTATCGGGAGACCATACGTTCGTCGGCTCGCGCCCAGGGTAAATTCATACGCCAGACCGGCGGTCACGGCCAGTACGGTGACGTGGTGATAGAGATAGAACCCATGCCGAATCATAAAGGCAACGAGTATCAGGACAAGGTCGTCGGCGGCACGATACCCAAACAGTTCATCCCGGCCGCGCAGAAGGGCATCGAGGAGGCGATGAACAACGGCATACTCGGCGGTTATCCGGTGGTGGGCGTTAGCGTTTCCATAGTGGACGGAAGCTATCACGAAGTTGACAGCTCCGATCTCGCTTATCGGATCGCGGGCTCGATTGCATTCAAAGACGCCATGAAACAGGCCGATCCGGCTCTGATGGAGCCGGTGATGAGCGTCGAAGTCGTGATGCCGGAGGAATATATGGGCGACGTCATCGGAGATTTATCGGCCCGCCGCGGAAAGGTTGAGGGAATGGGCATGAGGGCGAACGCAAGGGTAGTTAAGGCGGCAGTTCCTCTCGCCGAGATGTTCGGCTACGTCAACGACCTGAGGAGCAAAACGTCGGGGCGCGCCAGCTATACCATGACATTCGACCGCTACGAGGAGGTTACGCGCGAAGTGGAAGGCAAACTACTCCGCCGCTGACAAATCGGAATATATTAAATTATGGAATGAGATTCCAAAAATTACAGGGAGGATGAAAAGAGATGGCAAAGGAGAAGTTCGAGAGAAACAAGCCGCATTTGAACATAGGCACGATCGGTCATATCGACCACGGAAAGACGACGCTTACAGCGGCGATAACGAAGACGCTGGCGCGCGGCGGTTTGGCGGATTTCACGCCGTTCGACCTGATCGACAAGGCGCCGGAGGAGCGCGAGCGCGGTATAACGATCAACATAGCGCACGTGGAGTATCAGACGGACAACCGTCACTACGCCCACATCGACTGCCCCGGTCACGCGGACTACATCAAGAACATGATAACGGGCGCGGCGCAGATGGACGGCGCGATATTGGTGGTGAGCGCGGCGGACGGCCCGATGCCTCAGACGCGTGAGCACGTGCTGCTTGCGCGTCAGGTGAACGTGCCTGCGCTTGTGGTTTACATGAACAAGGTAGACATGGTTGACGACCCGGAACTTCTGGATCTTGTAGAGATGGAAGTGAGAGACCTTCTCAGTAAATACGAGTTCCCCGGCGACGACATTCCCGTGGTGCGCGGTTCCGCTTTGAAGGCGTTGGAGAGCGATACGGATGGTGATTGGACCGCGAGCATAAGGGAATTGATGAAGGCTTGCGACGAATTTATCCCGACGCCGATACGCGAGACTGAGAAGCCGTTCCTGATGCCGATAGAGGACGTGTTCACGATCACCGGCCGCGGCACGGTTGTGACCGGCAGGGTAGAGCGCGGAATAATCAAGCCTGCGGACGAGGTTGAGATAGTGGGCATAAGCGATACGCAGAAGACGGTAGCGACCAGTCTTGAGATGTTCAGGAAAATACTGGACAACGCTCAGGCGGGCGACAATGTGGGTGTATTGCTTCGTGGCACGGGCAAGGACGAGGTTGAGCGCGGCCAGGTACTGGCGAAGCCTGGCAGCATAAAGCCTCACAAGCACTTCAAGGGCGAGGTATACGTGTTGAAGAAGGAGGAGGGGGGCCGTCATACGCCGTTTTTCACGGGTTACAAGCCTCAGTTCTACTTCCGCACGACAGACGTGACGGGGGACATCAAGCTTGCGGATGGAGTTGAGATGGTAATGCCCGGCGACAACAGCACGTTCGAGGTAAAGCTGATATCTCCGATAGCGATGGAGCCCGGTCTGAGGTTTGCTGTTCGCGAGGGCGGCCGCACGGTGGGCGCGGGCGTCGTCACCGAGATTATGGAATAATTCTGGATCCCTGGAGGAAATGGTTGTGGCGAAAAATATTCGAATAAAACTCAAGGCCTTCGATCACAGGGTATTGGACGCTTCCGCAGTCCAGATAGCCGAAACCGCGGGACGCACCGGGGCAAAAGTATTCGGGCCTATTCCCCTGCCGACGGAAAACAGGAAGTTTACGATTCTCAAGTCCCCCCACAAGGATAAAGACGCGCGGGAGCAGTATGAGATGAGGACCCACAAACGCCTGATAGATATAATCGACCCTACGCAGAAGACCATGGAGGCGCTGATGCAGCTCAACCTTCCTTCCGGGGTCGATATACAGATCAAGCTGTGACGTCAGGTCTGGTCCTATAAAGGAGTGAATGGTATGAGTATTGGTGTTCTGGGGAAAAAAGTGGGCATGACGCAGGTTTTTTCCGAAGACGGCCGGGCGATTCCAGTGACCGTAATCGAAGCCGGTCCCTGTCCTGTGATTGCGATCCGTACCCCGGAAAAAAACAGCTATTCGGCGGTTCAGCTTGGTTTCCTGGAAGAGAAGCAGAGCCGTGTGACCAAGCCCCAAAAGGGGTATTTCGAGCGCCGGGGAATATCCCCGAAGAGAGTACTGCGGGAATTTCGAGTGAACGACCCGTCCGCTTACGCTGTGGGACAGGTGATAACGGTTGATCTGTTCACCGGCGGCGAAAAGGTAGATGTTCGCGGTACCAGCAAGGGCAAGGGATATGCCGGAGTGATGAAAAGGCATCATTTCAGCGGAGGCGCGGCCAGCCACGGCGCGTCCAAAATACATAGGAAAGCCGGTTCCACAGGATCCAACAGTTATCCCGGCCATTTATGGAAAGGCAAAAAAATGGCGGGGCGAATGGGAGGCGATCAAGTTACAACTAAAGGCCTCAAAGTTTTCGCCGTTGACGCGGAGAATAACCTGATCTTGATCGAGGGTTCAGTCCCCGGAGCAAATGACGGGCTCGTCCTCATCTACAAGACCGCATAGGGGGTGTAAAAATGCCTGTCGTCAAGCAATTCAACTTCAAGGGGGAACTCCTCGGCGATTTCGAAATATCCGGAGATGTTTTCGAGGCGCCCATCCATGTGTCTGCGATGCATCAGGCAGTGGTGGCGCATCTGGCTAACATGAGGGTCGGAACGCACAACACGAAGGATCGCGGCGATGTGCGCGGCGGCGGACGCAAGCCTTGGAGGCAGAAACATACGGGGCGCGCCCGCGCCGGCAGCATCAGGTCCCCCATTTGGGTGGGCGGCGGGGTTGCTCATGGGCCGCATCCCCGCGATTATCACCAGAAAGTGAACAGGAAAGTGCGCCGTCTCGCGCTGAAGAGCGCGCTCTCGCTCAAGGTGCAGGAAAATAATATGGTCGTCGTCAATGCCTTCAAGATCGACACTCCGAAGACAAAGGACATGGTCAGATTCCTAAACGCGATCGATTTCACGGCGAAGCCGTTGTTCCTGCTTCACGAAAGCAGTCTGCCGGTAATAAAGTCCGCCGGTAACATACCGGGCGCTACGGTTCTTCATGTCGACAGCATAAACGTATACGACGTCCTGAATCATTCGAAGCTCATTGCGACGCCCGAAGCCGTCCGGAAATTGGAGGAGGTGTTCGGGGCATGATAGCGGTAGCTCACGACATCATTATTCGCCCGATAATAACCGAGAAGAGCAGCAGAATGATGTCGCAGAACAAATATACTTTCGAAGTTTTGCGCCAGGCAAACAAAATCGAAATACGCAAAGCCGTGGAGGAAGTATTCAAGGTCAAGGTAGCGAGTGTTCACACAGTGAGCGTGCACCCAAAACCGAAAAGGATGGGCCGTTTCTCGGGCCGGTCGAGGTCCTGGAAAAAGGCTATCGTGAAACTTCTTCCCGGACAGCGCATCGAATTCTTCGACGGCGCCGGAATTTAAAGGGGGAAATCGATAAATGGGTATAAAAAAATATCGTCCCACCACGCCGGGCCGCCGTTTCATGACGAGTCCGGATTTCTCGGAGATAACCAAGAGTACGCCGGAGCGCAGTCTTACCGAGTCTCTTAAGAGTCACGGAGGACGCAACAACACCGGAAGGGTGACGATGCGCCATCGCGGCGGCGGCGCCAGGAAGATTTACAGGATTATTGATTTCAAGAGGGATAAAGTCGGCGTTCCGGGCCGTATCGCCGCCATAGAATACGACCCGAACCGTTCCGCCCGCATTGCGCTCGTTCACTACAAGGACGGGGAGAAGCGTTATATACTCGCCCCGGTGGAGCTTTCCGTCGGAGACCGGATAGTCGCTGGGCCGGACGCCGATATAAAACCGGGCAACGCCCTCAAATTGAAGAACATTCCCGACGGAACCGTCATACACAATATTGAGATCGAGCCGGGACGCGGCGGAGTGGTCGTGCGTTCTGCGGGAACGTCGGCGCAACTCATGGCCAAGGAGGGCAAGTACGCCTTCGTGCGTATGCCGTCCAGTGAACTCCGCCTTATTCTTCTGGAGTGCATGGCAACCATCGGACAGGTTGGAAACGAGGAACACGAAAATATCGTTTTCGGCAAGGCGGGCCGCACCCGCTGGACGGGCCGCCGTCCGCATGTCAGGGGTATCGTGATGAATCCTGTGGATCATCCGATGGGCGGCGGAGAAGGACGAAGCAAATCACACAAACATCCCGTCTCGCCGTGGGGAACCCCGGCAAAGGGTTACAGAACCCGCAAACGCAAACCTTCGGACAAGTTTATTGTCCGTAGGCGCAGCAAGTAGCGTCAAGGAGGGGCTTAAGACATGGCTCGTTCGTTAAAGAAGGGACCTTATGTAGATGCGAAATTGCTGAAGCGCATCGAGGACATGAACGAATCCGGCAGGAAGAGAGTTATCAAGTCGTGGGCGCGCCGGTCCAGTATCACGCCGGAGATGATAGGTCATACGATCGCGGTGCACAACGGCAAGATACATATCCCGGTGTATATCAGCGATAACATGATTGGGCACAAGCTCGGCGAATTCGCGCCGACGCGCAAATTCGGCGGGCACGCCGGCCAGGAACGTTCCTCCAGGGTCAAAAGGTAAGGGGGATGCAGATGGAATCGAAAGAAGCCAAGGCAATGGCCTGGCAGGTTAGAATATCCACCGATAAGGCGCGGCAGGTGTTGAGGCTGATAAAGGGAAAGAAGGCGTCCGAGGCGCTCACGATTCTCAAATTCACGCCTAACAGGAGTGCCCGCTACGTAGAGAAAACCCTGAAAAGCGCGCTCGCGAATGCCGAACACAACTTCGGCCTCGATATTGACAAGTTGGTGGTCGTCGGCGCTACGGCGGATCAGGGAACCTACATGCGGCGTTTCCGCCCGGTCTCCCATGGGCGCGCGCATCCGTTCAGGCATCATACAAGCCACATTACCGTGGCCGTCGCAGAGAAGTAAGGGAGGGCTGAACAGTGGGTCAAAAGGTTCACCCGGTAGGTTATCGTCTGGGAGTAATTTACGATTGGGAGTCTCGCTGGTACGCGCACGGGCGCAACTACACGAAAAACCTGCACGCGGATCTCAAGCTGCGCGAGTGGCTCAAAAAACGCTGGGCAAACGCCGGTATCAGCCGGATTGAGATCGAGCGGATCGGAAACGTTATGCGTTTTACCGTATTCACGGCACGGCCCGGAGTCGTGATAGGCAAGGGCGGCACGGAAATCCAGACAATACGTGATGAACTTCAGGCGATGACCGGAAGCCGCATAATGATCAACATACAGGAAGTGAAAAGCCCCGACAGCGAGTCGCAGGTTGTTGCCGAAGGAGTCGCTTCCGCATTGGAACGCAGAATAAGTTTCCGCAGGGCGATGAAGCAGGCAATTTTCCGCGCGATGAAGAGCGGGGCCAAGGGTATAAAGATACAGTGCGCCGGACGCTTGGGCGGGGCTGAAATTGCACGCACGGAATGGTATCTTGAGGGCCAGCTGCCCCTGTCAACCCTTAGAGCCGACATCAATTACGGTTTCGCCGAAGCCTCGACGATCTACGGCGTCATAGGCGTAAAGGTATGGATATATAAAGGCGAAATGCTGGAACGTCCGCTTGTGCTGGACTCCGATCCCGCTCCGTCGGGAAAGGAGAGGAGGTAGCGTCATGCTGTCCCCGAAGAGAGTAAAATACCGCAAACCACACCTGACACCCCTTCGCGGAATATCGAAAGGCGCAACGAAGATAGATTTCGGCGAATATGGGCTTCAGGCACTCGAAAACGGATGGATCACAGCCCGTCAGATAGAGGCGGTGCGTGTGGCCATCTCGCGAAAAATGAGGAAGGGCGGGAAGATATGGATTCGTATATTTCCGGATCGCCCCAAGACCCAGAAGCCTCTTGAAACCCGTATGGGAAAGGGAAAGGGAAATGTGGAGTATTGGACCGCCGCTGTTAAAAGAGGCCGCGTCATGTTCGAGATAGAGGGCGTGTCTCGCGATGTGGCGGAAGCCGCTTTCAAGACGGCTTCCTTCAAACTTCCCATTAAGGTCAAGTTGCTGGCGAGAGAGGGAGTGAGTGGGTAAAATGGATCCGAAAGCACTTCGCGAACTCACAGTCGACGAACTTAAAGAGAAACATCGTCAGTTTAAGGAAGAGTTGTTCAACCTGCGATTTCAGAACGCGATCGGTCAGTTGAGCAACACCGGCCGAATTAAGGAAGTCCGCCGCACGATCGCGCGAGTCCTCACCGTGTTACAGGAGAAGGAAGACTCGACACAGCGGGCTGGAGTAAGGGGGTAATGTCGATGAAGGAACAAACTCCTCATCGTAAGGTCAGGACGGGCATTGTGGAAAGCGATAAGATGGACAAGACGGTCGTCGTCCGTGTGGAAAGAATGTCGAAGCACCCGTTGTACGGGAAGCCCGTTCTGCGCGTCAAAAAATACATGGCGCACGACGAGATAAACGAGTGCCGTCCGGGCGACCGGATTCAGATAGAGGAAACGAGACCGCTCTCCCGGCATAAGAGGTGGAAGGTCGCCCAGATAATCGAGCGCGCTCCGGTGCTCGGAGCGGAGACCGGCGAAGGGGGCGGCGCCTGATGATTCAACTTCGCACAGTTCTTAACGTTGCCGATAACTCCGGCGCGAAGAAGATACTCTGCATACAGGTCAGAGGCGGATCGTTCCGCAAGGTCGGTTCGGTCGGCGACATAGTGGTCGCTTCCGTCAAAGAGGCGCTCCCCAACAGCAACGTCAGCAAGGGAGACGTCATCAGGGCTGTGATAGTTAGGACGAAAAAGGAAGTTCGACGCAAGGACGGTTCGTATGTGCGTTTCGATGACAACGCCGCCGTGCTGATCGACAACAACGGCGACCCGAAGGGTACTCGCATATTTGGTCCTGTCGCCCGCGAGTTGAGGGAAAAACGATATATGCGCATCGTATCCCTCGCTCCGGAAGTAGTATAAGGAGGCGGTTTTATGTCGAAAATGCGTTTGCGCAAGGGAGACCGCGTCCGGATAATATCGGGCAAGGATCAGGACAAGGGCAAGGAAGGCAATGTATTGCGCCGCGACGTCGATAAAAATATGATAGTCGTGGAAAACGTGAATATGGTGACGAAGAGTACCCGCCCCACGCAGAAGAACCCCAGGGGCGGTCTGATCAAAAAGGAAGCCCCGATAAGCGCTTCCAAGGCGATGTTGGTTTGTCCCACCTGCGGAAGGGCAACGCGAGTAAGCAGAGCATTCCTCGACAGCGGTAAAAAAGTCCGCCTGTGCAAGAAATGCGGCAAGATAGTCGACAAGTCGTAAGGGAGGAGATATATAAATGACTGCGAGACTCCTCGAAAAGTATAAGAAGGAAGTTGCTCCGCGCCTTAAGGATCAGTTTTCCTATTCGAGCCCGATGCAAATCCCGAATCTGGTGAAGGTTGTGGTCAACATCGGAGTGAGCGAAGCCAAGGTCGACATGAAGTATATGGATGCCTCGATCAATGAGCTGACTATCATAACGGGCCAGCGCCCGATGATGAAGCGCGCCCGCCGCTCCGTTGCGGGTTTTAAGGTCCGGGAAGGAATGCCGGTGGCCTGTTGTGTGACTTTGCGTTCGAAAAAGATGTGGGAATTCGTCGACAGGCTTATTTCGGCGGCGCTGCCCAGAATCAAGGATTTCCAGGGCGTTACTCGCCGCGGGTTCGACGGGAGGGGCAATTACAATCTTGGCCTGCGTGAGCAGTTACTATTCCCTGAGATAGAATACGACAAGGTCATCCGCATGCGCGGCATGAATATAACCTTTGTGACCAGCGCTTCCACGGACGAAGAGGCTTTCGCGTTTTTGTCCGAGCTTGGGATGCCTTTCAATAAATAAGGGGGAACAGAAATGGCTCGTAAAAGTTTAGAAAATAAAGCCGCGCGAGAGCCGAAATTCAAAGTGAGAAAATATAACCGCTGTCCGCTCTGCGGTCGGCCGCGCGGGTATATCAGAATGTTCAACATGTGCCGCTGCTGCTTCAGGAGCCTTGCCCGCGAGGGAAAAATTCCCGGCGTTGTCAAGTCGAGCTGGTAGAGCGGGAAGGGAGTGAACTGGGATGCATGTCACAGATCCGGTGGCGGATATGCTCACTCGTATAAGAAATGCTAATACGGTGTATCACGAAATCGTCGATATGCCTATCAGCAAACTTCGTCTGGAGATAGCGCGAATTCTGAAGGACGAGGGTTATATCCGCAACTACAAGACGATAACCGATCCCAAACTGCACATACCGACACTTCGGGTGTACATGAACTATGGCGCGGGGCGGGAGAGGGTGATTAGGGGGATTCGGCGCATCAGCAAACCGGGACGCCGTATCTATGTTCGCAAGGAAGACGTGCCCAAAGTTATGGGCGGTCTCGGCATAGCCCTCGTTTCCACGTCAGGCGGCCTTATGACCGACGCGGAGGCCCGCAGGCGCGGGTTCGGCGGCGAAGTCATGTGCTACGTCTGGTAGGAGGGATAGCGATGTCTCGTATTGGACGCAAGCCGATCACGCTTCCTGAGGGCGTGGAAGTTAAGATTGAAGGCGCTGAGGTGACGGTTAAAGGAATAAAGGGCTCTCTCTCTTTTGGAGTTCTGCCCGGCATAACTGTTGAGATGAAGGAAGGGCGGATACAGGTCTCCCGCGCTGACGACGAAAAGCACAACCGCGCCGCCCACGGTATGACACGGGCAATCCTGAGCAATATGGTTACCGGAGTATCTCAGGGATTCGAGCGGGTGCTCGAAATTATAGGCGTGGGTTACAGGGCTCAGATGCAAGGCAGCAACCTTGTGTTGTCGTTGGGGTTTTCACATCCGGTCGAAGTGGAACCTCCCGCAGGAATAGAACTGGCAGTGGACGGCCCGACGAAGGTGATCGTCCGCGGTATCGACAAACAAGCTGTGGGCCAGACGGCGGCAAACATCAGAGGTTTCAGGCCGCCGGAACCGTACAAGGGGAAGGGCATCCGTTATATGAACGAATTCGTCATTCGTAAGGCCGGCAAGGCCGGCGGCAAGTAAATTGCGAGGTGAGAAGAGATGATAAAAATTAGCAGCCGTAACGAAATGAGGCTTCATCGTCATCGCCGCCTGCGCAAGCGTTTGGCGGGCACCTCCGCGCGCCCGAGATTGTCGGTGTTTCGCAGTCTGAAACACATCTACGCACAGATAATAGACGATGAAGCCGGACATACGCTCGCGTCAGCTTCTACTTTGGACAAATCGCTCTCTGATTCCCTCGAAAACGCGGCGGATCAAGAGGCGGCCAAGGTTGTGGGACGTTTAATCGCGGAGCGGGCGATGGCCAAAGGCTTCACGACAGTTGTATTCGACAGGGGCGGCCATCTCTTTCAGGGTCGCGTGAAGGCGCTCGCTGACGCTGCGCGCGAAGCAGGCTTGAAATTCTAGGGAGGGAAGATTTTTGGCAACCCAAAAAGAAACTCAGAGTAAAAATTACAGCGCGAGGGGCATGGAACTCTCGGAGCGGGTGGTGTCCATCAATAGAGTCAGCAAAGTCGTCAAGGGCGGCAAGCGTTTCCGTTTCTCGGTGCTCGTCGTGGTAGGGGACGGAATAGACCAAGTTGGCGTAGGTATGGGCAAGGCGCGTGAGATTTCCGAAGCCGTGCGCAAAGGCATCGACCACGCCAAGAAGAATATGATAGACATGAAAAAATCCGGTAACACGATACCGCACCCGATACAGGGGAAGTTCGGCGCCGCGGAGGTTCTTATCCGTCCGGCCGCGCCTGGAACGGGCGTCATTGCCGGAGCCGTGGTCAGAGCAATCATGGAGCTGGGCGGCGTAAAAGACGTGCTGACGAAAGTCATCGGCCGCACCTCAAATCCGATCAACGTCGCTTACGCCACCTTTGAAGCCGTTCGGGGCCTCCGCACGGCGGAGGAAGTGCGCAGACTTCGCGGACGCGATTCGCTGAGATCCGCTTAGGAGGGGCCGGGATGTCCAAAATAAAGGTTACATGGAAGAAGAGCGCTATCGGCCGCCCCGGTATCCAGGGACGCACGATCAGGGCGTTGGGATTGCATCGCCTGGGCGAAACTGTGGAACACGAGGATACGCCGCAGATCCGCGGCATGATAAACAGCGTCATTCATCTCGTGGAATGGACGCAGGGCGAATAGGAAGGTGATCTCGGAATGAAACTTCATGAACTGTCGCCGGCGCCCGGTTCGAAACGTAAACCTAAACGCCTTGGGCTGGGAACCGGAAGCGGGACCGGAAAGACGGCCGGCAAAGGAAACAAGGGACAGAAATCAAGAGCCGGACGCAGTGTTTCCCCTTATTTTGAGGGAGGGCAGATGCCTCTTTCGAGAAGGCTGCCCAAAAGAGGGTTCAGCAATTACAGGTTCGCGAAGAACTTTGAGACCGTTAATGTGAAGGATATTGAGGAGAAATTCGACTCGGGCATGACCGTTACCGTCGATGTTCTCCGCGAACGCGGCCTTGTGTCCGGTTCTTCACCCGTCAAGATACTGGGAGACGGCGAATTGACAAAGAGTTTTACAGTGATCGCGAATGCGTTCAGCGCATCCGCTAAAAACAAGATCCAAGCCGCCGGTGGGAAGCTGGAGGTGATATAAGGTGATAGACGGATTTCGCGACGCATTTCGTCTCCCTGACCTGAAAAGACGAATACTCTTTGTGATTGGCGCCCTTTTCATCTTCAGGCTCGGGGCCCATATACCGACGCCTGGAATTGACGTGGAAGCATTGCGTTCGATGAATACAGGCGCGGGGCAGGGTATCCTCGGGTTCCTGGATATGCTGACCGGGGGGGCGTTATCCAATTTCGGCGTTTTCGCGCTCGGCGTCGGTCCGTATATTAATTCCAGCATTGTCATGCAGCTTCTGGTCGTCATCTTTCCCACGCTTGAAAAACTCCAGAAGGAAGGCGAGGAAGGACGCAAGAAGATAACTCAGTATACGAGGATGGGGACGATTTTCTTCGCCGTCGTACAAGCCATAGGATTGTCGGCATGGTTGAGGACTCTGGGGATTTTACCGGGCGGATTGTTTGAGATGTCGGTAGCCGTACTCGCCATTGTCACCGGAGCGATCGTCGTCATGTGGCTGGGCGAGGTTATGTCGGACCACGGTATCGGCAACGGGACGTCGATGATAATCTATGCCGGTATCGTTTCGCGTTTCCCAGCGACCATAACAAATACTGTGTCTTCAATAATCGGCGGGACCGCAAACATCCTTGTCGTATTGGTCACTCTCGTCATCATCGTTGCGGTCGTGGCGGGCTGCGTATGTTTGCAGGAGGGTCAGCGCCGTCTTCCGGTGCAGTACGCCAAGCGCATGGTCGGCAACAAGGTGTATGGGGGGCAGAGCACGTTCATACCGCTAAAGGTGAACACCGCCGGGGTTATCCCCATCATATTCGCGTCGTCGGTGCTGCTTTTTCCGGGTATGCTGGCGGGATTTTTCGATGGAAGCGCCTCGGCCGCCATTGCAAGAATGTTCTCCAGAACGCATCCGGTTTATATGATTTTAGAAGTCGCGCTGATAATTTTCTTCTGTTATTTTTACACGGCTGTCGTCTTCAATCCCGGCGAACTGTCGAACAATATGAAAAAGTACGGGGGTTTCATATTGGGAATAAGGCCGGGTAAACCGACAACAGAGTACATCGAGCGCGTGATGAACAGAATCACGCTTGGCGGGGCGCTTGCGCTTGCGACAATCACGCTCATTCCGAACTTCATTTCCATGGTCATGCGAGTGGATGCCCTCGCGTTCGGCGGAACTGCGGTTATAATCGTGGTCGGCGTCGCGCTCGACACGATACATCAGGTCGAGGGGCAGATGTTGATGCGTCATTATGACGGCATCCTGAAACGCCGCGGCAAGGGCGGCGGATTACTGTAGAGGTGTTGCAATGAGAATAATTCTGATGGGCCCGCCGGGCGCCGGCAAAGGGACGCAAGCCGAGATGGTGAAGAAGGTATACCCGATAGCCCACATATCTACCGGGGATATACTTCGGGAAAATGTCAAAACCTCCACTGATTTGGGAGTGTCGGCGAAAAGGTATATGGATGCGGGTTCGCTTGTGCCCGACGGTCTGATAATCGATATGATGGAGTCTCGCCTTGGCAATGAAGACGCGAGGGCCGGGTTTATGCTGGACGGATTTCCAAGGACCGTGGCGCAGGCAGAAGCCCTGGACGAACTCCTCGATAAGATGGGCGTCCATATCGACGCGGCGATATTGCTCGAGGTCGACGACGAAATAGTGGTCGAACGCCTTACAAGCCGCAGGGTCTGTTCGGCTTGCGGAGCTATCTTTAATGTCATCGCGCACAACACCAAAGTGGAAAACGTATGCGACGAGTGCTCCGGAACCGTCATTCAGCGGGACGACGACAAAGAGTCAGTCATCCGCAACAGACTCTCCGTCTATCATAATGAGACGGCGCCGTTGGTGGATTATTACGAAAAAAGAGGGAAACTGCGCCGTGTCAGCGGGATCAGATCGGCGGACGGCGGTGTGTTGTCCTGTTTGGAGTCCTTGAAAAATTAAAATGGTAACCCTGAAAAAGCCGGACGAGATCGAAAAGATGCGCCGCGCCGGCCGAGTGGTGGCTGATGTGCAGGGGGCGATGAGAGAGAAGATACGTCCGGGCGTGGACACCATGTCCCTTTCGGAGGAAGCGGACCGTGTGATGGATATGTCCTCCGCGAAAGCGTCCTTCAAGGGGTATAGGGCACGCGGAGCCAAGACGCCCTTTCCGAGTTCGATATGCGTCTCGATTAACGAGGAGGTCGTGCACGGCATCCCAAGCCGCGAGCGGATATTGGAGGAAGGGGACATCGTAAGCATCGACGTCGGCGCGATCATCGACGGGTATCATGGGGACGCGGCCTGTACGTATGCGGTGGGGAAAGTATCGCCCGAAAGACACGGGCTCATGTCTGTGACGCATAAGGCGCTGCACATCGGTTTGGAGCACGCTGTGGCGGGAAATACCGTAGGCGATATCGGGCATGTGATCGAAAAATGGGTGTTGTCCAACGGGTGCGGTGTGGTCAGGGACTATTCGGGACACGGAATTGGGCGAAAGCTTCATGAAGCTCCCCAGGTTCCGAATTTCGGGAAAGCGCACTCCGGTATGACCCTGAAACCGGGCATGACATTTTGTATAGAGCCCATGGTGATGAGCGGGAAGGAATCGGTTGAGTCGGCGGAAAACGGATGGACGGTAGTAACGCTCGATAAATCGGACGCCGCCCACTTTGAGCATACTTTGCTCGTGACTGAAGACGGCGTGGAAATACTGACGCCATGGGAATGAGCAGCGTCGGGGACGCGTTCCCCCTTGGCAGTTTGGTTCTTGTGAAGCGAGGTCATCATACAGGCTCCGCTTTTGCGGTGGTCGGTGCGGAATGCGCAAAGGGAGGAGCCCAAAGGGTTCTAATCGCCGATGGAAAGCATATCTCGGCGCGGAAACCGAAACGGAAGAATACGCGCCACATTGTGAAGTCGGGCGTCGTGATCGGAGAATTGGCAACCCGACCGGCTGGGGGAAAATGTATCGACGACGGATGGTTGTTTGAAGCCGTCTCGCGTCATAAAAATGAGATTTCACGTCTTATTCTCGAGGAGGTTGGTCAGTCCGTATGCCGAAAGACGACGTCATAGAGGTTAAGGGTAAGGTAATGGAACCGCTGCCTAACGCGATGTTCAGGGTCGAGCTCGAGAACGGACATAAGGTTCTGGCTCATGTGTCGGGGAAAATGAGAATGCATTTTATCCGGATTCTGCCGGGAGACAGGGTTCTGATTCAGCTAACCCCTTACGATCTTACGAGAGGCAGGATAGTGTACAGATATAAATAAGGAGGTACTTGCGTAATGAAAGTACGACCGTCGGTCAAAACAATTTGCGAATACTGCAGGATCATAAAGCGGCATGGAGTCGTCAGAGTGATATGCAGCAGGAATCCGAGACATAAACAGCGCCAGGGCGCGAGGAGGTAAGATTATGGCACGTATTGCGGGAGTCGACCTGCCCAGGGAAAAGCGCATAGAGATAGGGCTGACCTATATCTTTGGCATTGGGTTGCCGACATCGAAAAAGATATTGGCCTCCACCGGCATCAGCCCGAACACAAGGGTGAAGAACCTGACGGATGAGGAAACGCAGAAATTACGCGCGGAGCTTGAGAACAACCACAAGGTCGAGGGAGATCTGCGCAGGGAGATAAACATGAACATCAAACGCCTTATGGATATAGGATGTTACAGGGGTCTCCGTCATCGTCTCGGTCTTCCCGTCCGCGGGCAGCACACCAAGACGAACGCACGCACGCGAAAGGGCCCGAAGCGCACGGTGGCGGGAAAGAAGAAGGTCACAAAGTAACATGCGTCTTTTGAATAACGAGGGGGTATAAAAAAGTGGCAAAACGAGTGCAGCGCAGGGGTAAAAAGAAGGAGAAAAAACACGTATCTTATGGAGTGGCCCATATCTACTCCACATTCAACAATACGATAGTGACCCTGACCGACAGGCAGGGCAATGCTCTGTCGTGGGCCTCGGGCGGCAATGTGGGTTTCAAGGGGACGAGGAAATCCACCCCTTACGCCGCGCAGATGTCGGCTGCCCAGGCTGCCAAACTGGCCCAGGATCACGGCGTTGTGGAAATCGACGTCGTGGTGAGAGGGCCGGGCCCCGGACGAGAGTCCGCGATACGTTCGCTTCAGGCGGCGGGGCTTCAGGTAAATGTCATTCAGGACGCTACTCCTATACCGCACAACGGATGCAGACCTCCTAAAAGGCGTCGCGTGTAGCGGTGACAGATAGACAATTTTCTTATGTGGTTATGCTGAAAGGTGGGGGGAAACGTTGGATCACGCCCGCTATGAGATTATAATAGAAGAAAGTACGCCCTCTTATGGCAGAATAGTCATCGAACCGCTCGACAGGGGATACGGCGTTACATTGGGTAATGCCTTGAGGAGGGTTTTGCTGTCCTCCATTTCCGGCGCCGCGATTACGGCCATCAGGGTCGACGGCGTCCTTCACGAGTTTACGACCGTTCCCGGCGTCAAGGAGGACATGATCGAACTGCTTATGAATATAAAGCATATACCGGTGAGGTCCTTCTCGCCGGAGTTCAGGATTCTTCATCTCGATGCCGAGGGACCCGGACCGGTGACGGCCGCCGATATACAATTGGACAGCGAGGTCGAATTTCCGTCGCCGGACGCGTTGATATGTCATCTTGCCGCAGGGGCGAAGCTGTCGATGGATTTCTACATTGAGGCCGGAACAGGCTACGCTCCGCTCGACAGACCGAGGCCGGTTTATCTTCCGGTGGACGCGCTGCTGGTCGACGCGATTTTTTCGCCCGCCCGCCGCGTAAAGTACGATGTGCAGGATAAGCGCATGGGGCAGAGAACCGACTACGACAGCCTGAAGATGGAGCTTTGGACGAATGGGGTAGTCACTCCGGAAGACGCCGTTCGGCAGGCGTCTGTGATACTCAAGGATTATTTCCTTAAGATCGCGCTTGCCGTTACTAAGGACGATCCCGAACTTCAGAGCGAGATAAAGGGAGTTGAGGTGAAGCAGAGCGATAAGGGAGTGCCGGATGCGGTCAGGAATTTTATGAAACTCGGCGATAATCCGGCATTCGCCAAGCCAATCAGGGATCTTGAGTTGTCCGTGCGCAGCGAGAACTGCCTGATGCGCGGCGGCGTAAATTTTATCGGCGAATTGATTTCGCGTTCGCGCGGCGATCTTCTCAAGATAAGGAATCTTGGTAAAATTTCCCTGAAAGAGATAGAGGAAAAACTGACGAAATTCGACCTCACTCTCGCCGGAGAGATCGACGACGATCTCAAAGAGGATTTCTACAAATAGAAGAATAAAATGCAAAGGGGCAGACTCTGATGAATCATCGCATGAATATGAGGCGTCTCGGACGCTACGGTTCGCACAGGCGGGCGATGCTCGGGAATCTGGCTGCGAGCCTTTTTGTGGAGGGAAGCATAATCACGACGGTCACGCGCGCTAAGGAACTGCGCAGGGTGGCAGAACGCCTGATAACGAAGGCGAAGTCGGGCACGCTCGCGGACAGGCGTCTGGTTATTGCGCGTATGCCGCACAAGAAAGCCGTGCAGTCGCTTTACAGCGACATCGCCCCGCGCTATACGGAGCGCGGCGGCGGGTACACCAGGATAGTCAAACTCGGCAACAGGGTCGGCGACGCCGCGCCAATGGCGGTAATACAGCTGGTGGAATAATTTCGTGGAGCAAACCCCCATCTTCTCCATCAAGGGGGTGGCCTTCTCCTATCAGGGATCAGGCAGGCCCGCGCTCGACGGAGTCAATTTGGAAGTTTTACCCGGCGAATGGGTGGCACTGCTTGGCGCGAACGGTTCCGGAAAGTCGACGCTCGCAAAGATATGCAACGCCCTGCTCTCTCCAACGCAGGGCGATTGTTTTGTGCTCGGCATGAATTCTTCTTTGCCCGAGAATATCCCCATAATAAGACAGAACGTCGCGCTCGTGTTTCAAAATCCCGAAGATCAGATCGTCGCGAGCATCGTGGAAGAGGACGTCGCCTTCGGACCCGAGAACCTCGCGCTGCCGTTCGGTGAAATACGCCGGCGCGTGGACCTCGCGCTCGAATTGACCGGAATGCTTGACTTGAGGCGGCGCGGTTCCTATTCATTGTCGGGCGGGCAGAAACAGCGGCTCGCCCTCGCCGGGGCGCTTGCCTTGGAGCCGCGCGCGCTCGTGCTGGACGAATCCACCTCAATGCTGGACCCGGAAGGCAGGGAGTCGTTCATAGATTGCATGAGGGAACTAAACAAGCGGGGTATGACTATGATACAGATCACCCATCGAATGGAGGATGTTGCCTTCGCCTCTCGGATTGTAGTGCTGGAGGGCGGCAGAGTCGTATGGGACGAAGCGAGGGAAAAATTCTGGGACCGGGAGTACGGCCGATTCGGATTCGCCGAACCGCAGGAACTCGCAATTTACAGGGAACTGCGGTCGAGGGGCTTAGTGGAAGCCGGCACAACTCCGAGGGTGGACGATATGCTGGAGGCGCTGTGTCTATAGAGGTCGAAAACATTACTTACGTGTACAGTGAGGGGACTCCCGCGGAACAAACGGCCCTGCGGGGCGTATCGCTGTCGGTCCCGCGCGGCAGGTGGACGTCGGTTGTCGGGCACACCGGCAGCGGAAAATCGACGCTTGCCCAACACCTGAACCTCCTGCTTGCCCCGCAAAGCGGGAGTGTCTCGATAGACGGGACGAAATCGGAGCCGGGGGCGAAGAGCGCGCGCGAGCTGCGCCGCAAGGTTGGGTTGGTCTTTCAATATCCCGAATCCCAGTTCTTTGCCGAGACTGTCAGGGCCGAGATAGAGTTCGCGCCGTCAAACTGGGGCGTAAAGGGCGACGCGCTCGCGGAATGCGTCAAAGAGGCAGTCGAATACTCCGGGCTCGATCCCGCCCTGCTGGAGACAAACCCGTTCAGTCTGTCGGGCGGACAGCGACGGCGGGTCGCAATAGCCTCGGTCCTCTCTATGCGGCCCGAATACCTTGTGCTGGACGAACCGACGGCGGGCTTGGACGCAGAGGGCATACGGGGGCTTACGCGAATGCTGAACGAGATAAAATCGCGCGGTATGGCCGTCGTGCAGGTCACTCACGATCTCGAAAGCGCGTTGGCGAACAGCGACGCGATACTGGTTCTGGAGAGAGGTTCGGTCGCCGTCGCGGGAAGCCCCGAGGAGGCGGCGGAGTATTTAGCAGCGCATAAAATTAAAGGGCTCGTCCTGCCGCCGATGACCCGGTTCGCCCTGGGATTGCGAGAACGTGGGATCAGTGTGCCTATCACCGCCGGATTGCGGGAGATCACAGACGCCATAGATAAGACGCGAGGGGCGGTTCGATGAAATTCTCCGGCGGTTTTTCGCTGGGACAATACATTCCCGGGGAGTCGCCGGTTCATTTACTTGACCCCAGGTGCAAGATACTGTGCGTTTTTATCATGATGGCCGGTCCTTTCATGGCTAGAGGCCCGCTGGGTTTCATACCGATGTTTTTTTTCCTCGCGGCGTTTTGCCGCCTTTCAGGCGTAAAAATCATGATGGTGCTCCGTTCCGGACGGCCGATCGTATTTCTCGTCGCGTTTACCGTCGTGTTGAATCTCTTTTGGACCCCCGGAACCGAACTCGCGCGGCTCGGGCCGCTCAGGATTACGAGGGAAGGCGTCTCACTCGCCGTCTCTATGGGCTTGCGCCTGTATTTCCTCGTGATGTACGCCTCGATGCTGATGATGACGACAAGCCCGATGGCTTTCGCGGCGGGGGCCGAGAGGCTGATGTCGCCGCTCGCGCGCCTGAATGTGCCGACGGGTGAGATAGCGATGATGATGACGATAGCGCTGCGCTTCATTCCGACGCTGTTCGAGGAGACCGACAGGATATTGAAGGCGCAGATTTCACGCGGCGCCGACTTCGAGAGCGGCGGAATACTCAAAAGGGCGCGGAGCTATATACCGATCCTGGTGCCGCTGTTCGTACTCGTGTTCGCGCGCGCAGAGAATCTCGCTGTGGCAATGGAGTCGCGGTGCTACGCGCCGGGCAGCCCGAGGACAAGGATCAATCCGCTGGTCTGGAAGTTTGCCGACACAGCCGCGATAGCGATCGTCTCGGCTTTTATTATTGTAACGGCGTTGTGGAGCAGGTATGCTGCAGTTTTACTATTATCGGCGTGAAATCGTTGCCGTGCCAACTCGCTTCTGTTAGAATACTCTCGCGTTATTGAAACGATAAACGGAAATTGTTATAAGGCTGGACGTGATGGGAATGGCTAATCTCAAGAACAACTCCGATGTGGAGAGAATGACAAGGGCCGGTTATGAAAAGCTGAAACAGGAGCTCTCGGTCCTTCGTACCGACAGACGCCTCGAAGTAGCCCGCAAGCTTGAGGAAGCGCGCGCGTTCGGCGACCTCAGCGAGAACGCGGAGTACCATGCGGCGAAGGAAGAGCAGGAAAAACTGGAGGGGCGCATCAGCAGACTGGAGTTCAAACTCAACAAGGCAAAGGTGATCGATGTCGACGACATAGACACAAGTCACGCCAACCTCGGCGCCACGGTCGAGATAATGGACTTGGACAAAGATAAATTGTACACGTACATGTTGGTCGGCACCGAGGAATCGGACCCGGGGGACAACAAAATATCGGTATCGAGCCCAGTTGGGAAAGCGCTCATAGGCCGCGCGGTCGACGAGGAAATCGTCGTCAGGACTCCAAAGTGCGTAAGACGCCTCAAGGTCGTCTCCATTACCGCACAGCGCTGAACAAAGTTACAATATTCCGGTTCCCCCGCGGCCCAGTCCGTTTATTGACAGGGTTACTTCCATGCGGTCGTCTTTTCCGATGAGATCGTCCTTGTAAACGACCTCCCATAAGAGGCAGTGATGGTTGTACCCCACGCTGTAAGTCATCTCCGTCAATTGCTCGGATACAAAATCGTAAGCTCCGCCTAAGCCCAAATTCCAGTAATAGCCAACCCGCTCGGTGGGAATAGTCACGCCTATTTCCTGAGACAGTTCATTGCGCTCCACATGGCGGTCCCAACTCAACGGAGACTGCCCCCATACCCATTGGCGCAGGTAAGTCGTACTGGAACTGAACCGTCCGGCGTTGAACCGCAGTCCCACGCTGGCGCTCAGAATCCTTTGTGCGCTGTGGGCGCTGTCGCCGTAAAAATAGTGAGTGTACGCCGCGTCGTAAAATGGCGTGATATTTTCGCCGGCTCCCGGCTGCCCCGCTATCTGCACTCCAAGTCCCGTTCGGTCGTAGGTTCTGGAATCGTCCCGCCTTATGTCCCTGTAATTCCCCCACACACCGAATACCCTGAATCTTCCGTAAACAGCCGGGTCGTTGAACCACGGGCTTGATATATTGAACTCGGGATTCCTTTCAAGGATATGCCTCGACACTTCCCCCGCCTTACGCTCCACAGAAAGCAGTTCGCGCCTTGTCCATCCCAAGGACATCCTCCAACCGTTATACGTATAGTCGGCGCCCCATCTCGGACGCCAGTCCGTCTCGTCCATATCCTTGTTGTAAGTCCGGCTGACACCGGCATACAGCGAAAGGTCCGGCGTCAAATAATGCCGGGCGACGGCGTCCATCTCGAAGATACCCTTGCTCCAACCGACGAAATCCATGAGCAGGCTACCGTCCTTCCAATTGACGGAAGTGCCCGCTTCCAGGCCTACGCCCTTGGCCTGATCGTACCTGACGCTCGGAAAGAATTGGGTCACGTGCCTTTCGCGCAACGACACGGCTATATCCAACGGCGACATAAACAACATCGTTCCCCCGAGAAATGTCTTGGGCCTGTGAAGCACCATTTTATCTCCGGGATAAATTGTCACTCTTTCGGCTTCCAATCTATAATGCGGATGCGGTTCCCCGCAAGTGGTCAGAGTGGCTTCGTTCCAGACGGCGGCCAATTCTTCCTCTCCCAGCTCCGCTTCCTCGGACTCTCCGGTCCCGTCGGCCCTTGCCTGTGAGGAGGGCATCACCTCTATCTCCTTGCCCTTTACGTGAAAAATATCGACCTTGCCGGTCGGGTTTATCATCACGCCTCGCCTGGTGGCGAGATTATAGTCCAGCCTGTCGCCCTCCAGGCGTCTTCCCTCGGTGAAGGTTACGACTTTCTGTCCCGGAGACGAGAAAGCGGTAATCCACTGACTGTTGTTGTCATATTCAAGATAGGGGGCCGTTGCGTGAAAATCGTCGTCCGATATGCGCACGTTGCCGTCGGCTTTCGCAATTCCGGTGGATTCCTCAAACGATATAACGTCGGCGTCGAGCCTGACAGTACCGCTTTCCGCGGCAAATAACGGGGAGGCCAAAAAAACGGACAGCGCCTGTATCACTATTAGCAGAGAGCAAAACCGGACGAGTTTTATTCCGCGCTCCATTGTACACGCGCCCCTTCCCCCAAACTAAAGACACCGTCAGAATCTATCCTGCCTACTTGGCCTGTTAGAAAAATCCGGTCGTCGCTGGCCGAAACTCCCTCGCTGAAATACCACGCATCCCCGGAGGAGTTGTAATCCGCCCGTTTCGCGGTGAAATCGACGCTCCTGTCTCCGAGCCACGCCACACCGTCAACGTCATGAAGATGCATATTTTCCGACGCCAAAGAGTATTCCCCTCGCAGCGCATATACTTGCGCCGTCCTGGCTGTTGCGGGTTCGACAATATTTATATCCAGCGAACGGGCGTTAATAATCCCGGACGCGCTCTCCGCATCCGCGGCTTTTACTCTCCACTCCCTGCCGTTTATCACCCGCGTAAAATCGACGCGTTCCACCGCTATATCGGGCAGGTCGCGGACTGCCAAATTCCTCGAAATATCACTGTCCATTATCATTAAAAAAACCAGAAGCGCTGAAGAGGCTAAGATTGCCGCAAAAATAATTTTACCACGAGACACGCGCCGACCCGTCCTCCGTCACGAAATTGATCTGCTTTGTCTCAAGGGTTCGCACGAACAACAATTTCTTCGCCACCGTCACACGCGCCGCGTCCCCGACCCAGTTTATCCTGTATCCCGTGCGAAGCCCCCCTCTGAAACCCCCGGACATGACTTCACGTGCAAACAGTTCCCTGGATATCGTACCCTGGGACTCCGTTGACAATAACGAGTACATACTGTCCGTATCTCCGTCGATCCACGCCCTGAGATATATTTCGAGTACCTGCCTCGAATCGGGCCCGGGAAAATCATTCACGAACTCATCGGCGAAATTCGGGAAGGATGACGGCGGCGGCGAAAATATCGGCTCGGTCGGCGGGAATATCTCCCCTTCCGCTTCGCCGAAATAGCCGAAATCGGATGTATCGATGGCCACAGGTTCCGGCTGTGGCGGTAAAAGAGCGGCGTCCGTCGAGTCATCGCGCCTCGTGGGTATTCTGACTACGACTTCACGTTGGGGCGAATCGTCCGTGCGAGTTTGCACGGTCGTGCCGTGAGGCGGGGTCGTCGCAATCGCGACGGTACTCTCCATCCGTAATCCCTGGGTAAAATTGAAGTTTGTCTCCCGGTTGGGCACAAGGCCCTTCATGGCAATACTGAAATTCTTATCCGCCTGGAGCGGGAAAAAGACGAAACCCTGCACCAATCCGGAGATGGGACTGTCGAGCCTTCTTTCGAACACGATCGGCCTGACGCGTCTGCCGGAAGAATCTATCAGGGCGATATTCTCCCCCATTGGCGACAGGTTTACGGGAGACGCGCCATACCCGTAAACCGACAACAAAAAAGCGGTGGCCGAACCGATTCGGAGTTCGTCGCTGAACGACTTCCGCAGTTCTTCCGTCTGCTCCGGGCGCATTCTCTGCTTCTCTGCCTCGGAACGGACCCATGGCTCGACCAACTCCTCCGGATAATGCACTATCCACGCAATATTATCCTCGCCCCATCTCACGCTGGTCCACGCGTCAAGGATATCAAACGCGGTTTCCCTATCGGCGGCGTTGGAGGCTCCGCACAATACGGTGAGGCAAAAAAGGGACAAACATATGGATATTGCGCGTTTCTTCCACATATCTATTTATTTTCATCCAGTTTTCAATAATAACTATCACCCGGCGGCGGGGACTGCGTACCGTCAATCGGTACAAAATCAGGCTGATATTGTACGGCGGGGGCTTGTACCGGCGACTGCGCTGGCGAAACCGGCCCGCCCGTAGCGGAATACCCGGAAACCGTAAACGCTTCCGTAGTCTCGACATAAACGAGGGAACCTTCCGGTATCTGCCTGTCGCTGCCTCTCACGAGAAACCCTCCCGCGAGGCCCAGAGGCCCCAATAGTACGAGCCCGGCAATCGACGCGCCCGCTGCGCCCGCCGTCCCGGCGTCTATCTCCATAGCTCGTTTCGCCTGCGGGCCAAGCGTTACGGGAAACCGGCGGCCGCCTGACGTCTC
>Ga0099364_10001369_pt1 | contig 40423 bp, 14 predicted proteins | sample TergutTh196P3_FD_73070 | JGI IMG/M metagenome (GOLD analysis project Ga0099364, IMG submission 73070) | Microcerotermes parvus P3 segment gut microbial communities from Pointe-Noire, Republic of the Congo - Th196 P3 | ecosystem: Host-associated > Arthropoda: Insects > Digestive system > Gut ...
GCGTTCCGTAATATATTGAAATTCCTTATGTTAAGCGAGACACATTCATGCGTCCCCTACGGTTTGGAAGTTTCCACATCGATGGTTCGTCCCAAAGGGGTGCGGTGACTATGTAGAAAACGACACCCCCACCTTGATTTCCATGCCGTAGGTATGGAACCTAAACGATTTGAATATATAAAATATGTGGACATTAATAACCTCAGCAATGACGGGTAGTGCTGTTGATCATGATAATTCGTTCCGGCAAAATGGAAAAAAAACCGAACTAGGATCGAATAAATGCCTCCCCCACAAAAAATATTTTGTAACATTTATAATCAATAAGAGTTTTGCTATTGGTAAAAAACCAAAACTTTCTATATAAAGAAAGAAAATACCTGAGAAATCAGACGAGGAGGAAAAATCAATGAACAGAAAAAATGTTTACGTAATGTTGTTTCTGTGCGTATTTTACGTTGTTTCATGTATGGCTCAGACCCATGAAAAAGTAGACATACGCTCTATGATCTTTGGTTTAGACAGTGAGATTATTCTTGCTGACGGAACTAAAGCACCAGCCATCAACTTCGACAATGCTGCCACTACTCCAGCCTTTAACCAGATTGTAGAAGAAGTGCTAGCAAAATTAGCTTTTTACGGATCAATTGGTCGCGGTAAAGGACAAAAATCAGAGATGTCAACCGCTGTCTACGAACAAGGTCGCCTGAAAGTTTTAGACTTTGTAGGTGCCAGTCCAGATAAGTACACTACTTTCTATGTCAACAACACAACAGATGGATTAAATAAGTTAGCTTCTGCTCTTATCACAAGTAAAGATGACATTGTTCTTCTTTCACGCATGGAGCATCATGCCAACGATTTGCCTTGGAGACATTTATGTAAAACTGTCTATGCCGATGTTGATGAAAAAGGACGATTGGTATTAGAAGACGTTGAAAGAATTTTAAAAGAACATAATGGTGCTGTGAAATATGTGTCAGTATCTGCCGCATCTAACGTTACTGGTTATGTAAATAATGTTCACGCAATTGCTAAAGTTGCTCATCAATATGGAGCAGAAATTGTGGTTGATGGAGCCCAAATAGTAGCACATCGTGCTTTTAACATGCACGGCGCTGACGCAAGTGAAGATATCGATTATTTCGTCTTTTCTGCTCATAAAATGTACGCTCCTTTTGGCAGTGGTGCAGTGATCGGAGTAACAGAGAGACTAAACCAACATATACCAGGATTCGTAGGCGGTGGAATGGTGGATGTTGTATCTGACGCAACAGAAACATATCTTAAAGCACCTGAACGTTATGAAGCGGGCACACCTAACTATCTTGGCGTTGTTGGAATGCTTAGAGCAATCGATATTTTGAAACATGAAGTTGGTTTTAAGTACATTGAAGAACATGAACAGTTGTTACTACATAGAACTATAGATGGTTTAAAAGCCATTCCGGGTGTCACCTTGTATGATGATACAACTTCTATTTCAGATAAAGTAGGTATAGTTGTATTCAACATAGATGGTATTCATAGTGGTGATGTTGCACAGATGTTTGCTGATAGAAGTGGTATAGCTGTACGTCAAGGTGCTTTCTGTTCACATCCATATGTTTTCAGATTATTAGGAATACCAGACGAAGAAATTACCCAAAGCATGTATGAAAGCGGTTTCACGATGCCCGGTATGGTTCGCGTAAGTTTTGGTATCTATAACAATGAAGATGAAGTAGATATTTTCCTTGATACTGTAAGAGAAATTGTATTAGGAAAAGAGTAATGATGGGGTCCACTCCGAAAAGTCTCTACAATTTATTTCCTGTAGGGAAATCAGATCGGTAGAAAACATTGCACCCAACTTGTTCATTTCCCGTAGGGAAATAAGATCGGTGTAATCTATTGAAATGTTGTTATTTCCCTACGGGAAATGGGTGGTGTGGTCGTGATACGTTTCTACCGATCTTATATCCCTACGGGATATTTATTGACTTTTCGGAGTGGACTCCTACGGCATGTGGAAGGGTGGAGAATTCGGAACGAATAAATGCGTTCCATACGTTTTATCCCCATTTCACATAACACAAGATTTCAAATTTATCATCACTAATTTTCACACGAACAAGGGTTAAGTCCATATCTTTCAATTCTCCATTTCTTGACAGATGCGTCCATTTTACGTAATTATAGCCTAATTGCAAGGTTTTTTTAAGCTCTCTATCAATAACAACACTAGTTTCTAATCCATTTTTTTGATACTCTGGTATTAATTTAGAATATAAAGTAATGAAATCTGATTTGTTATCTACACCCAGTTGTCTCATTGCTTCTTTGTTACATCCCACCATTTCAATATCCTGACTCCAAATTGTTATAGGAATAGGAATGCTATCTATAACTAATCTTAGCCTGTCTTCCACCTCAATTGTAGCATCCACCAATTCAGTAGTATCGTTAATAATCACAATTTTGTGTAAAACATCACCATATGTATCACGAACTACTTTTAATAACATATTACAATTTTTAACACCATCATGGCTAAAAACAGTAATTCGATTGCTTTCAAAACTCTGTTCAAAAAAATTATCTTCTACTGATTTAGCGTTCACTTCTACAATGTCTGTAATATTTTGTCCCTTTATTCTTCCAATTATAAAATTCTCAGCGAAATCATTAGCAAATAATATATCGTTGTCTTCATTTAAAATCAAAACTGTCATAGATAATGAATTAAACATATCTTGCGAAATATTTTCAATTGTAATATCAAAAGCTCGATATGTTTTCATTATGCGGTATATGTAGAAAGCCACAAAGCCCATTATAGTTAAACCTATAGGAGGAAAATTGAAAGTAAATATAATCGGGCGTACAAAATCAAGAAAAAGCATTGCAGGTAAAAATATTGCTGTTAATTTTGCCAATGTAACTGCCATATTTTTATCACGTTTAAACACTGTAACATTGATAAATTTCAAAAGAAGCCGCATACCAAAATAAAGATATATTAAAGCATTAATCATAAATATGACAAATATAAGATTAATTGAGTATTGATACTGATATCCATATGCAGTATCTACAATTTGCACTATATTAGATTTTATACATAGAATTGTTAAAATTGCTGTAAAAGCATAATGTAAAACTATGAATAGTAGATTTTTTTTTGTATTTGAAGATGTTAGAAAAGTTAAAAAAACTAACCAACAAGGGAAAAATGCCATAATAACAAAAAATCCAAAAGCCCAAAAGATATGAGCATAATCAGCACAACAGGCATTTGTCATCAAACTGTAACATAAGCTTCTTATCGAAAGTACAATAAACGCCAATAAGCACGCACGTCTCATATTAGAACCTTTAACAGTGGCGTTAATTAACAATCCCATGCTTAAATAAAAAGCCGAAGTAATTATTAGCGTTAATGATATAAAACTTTGTAAATTCACCTGTTACTCCTTTACAATACTCGCGAAAAACACATTACTTGATATTCATCTTCATTAAGTTTTAATCGTAACATATTAACTTCCATTTGTATTTGTTCTCCACTTGGGGCATTATGACACCATGATATTGTGTTTGAACCTTCTGTAAAGGCTTTGTCGAGTTCTGTAGTGATAACTTCAATAGTGGGTTTGCCATTTTGTTGAAATTGAGGAGTATAACTGCTAAATGTTTCTGGAAAATTGCTTCTATCTTTGTGATTTATTAATTCCATAGCTTCTTTATTCCAATCAATCATATTGTATTTTCTATCCCAAATAGTTATAGGTAAAGGCGAGTTTTCAACAAAATGCTTTATACTTTCTTCAATTAAAACACGCTCTGTTATCAGTTCTGTTACATCTGAAAGAATTATGATTTTAGTTATAACTTCTTCAAACTTGTCACGAACTACTGTTAATTGCATACTCATATTTTTTTCGCCATGATTGGTACTGATTAATACATTTTCCTTATTTATAGTGTTTTCAAATATTGATTGAGAAGGTTTTTCGTTGTCAATTAACAAAAACTCGGCAATATTGTGCCCAATTTTTGCGTTCTGAAAGTTTGCTAAACAATAGTTGTTAGCAAACACAATTTGGTTGACTTCGTTCAGAATTAGAATAGGTACATTTAACAAAGTAAACATACCGTTGGAAACATTTTGAAGGGTTATATCTAAAATGTTATTGTGAATCATTTTTCGGTAAAAATTAATATGAATGATAAAAATCACAATCAAACCAATTGCTGCTAAGCTAACTCCTGAATAAATCGGGCGTATTAAATTTAATATAAGCATTGGTGGAGCTAATATGCCAATCTGAAGAGATAACGATAAAGCCATCTTTTTATGTCGTATTAATTTTGACGTTTTTATCCAATTTCTTAAAATAGTCAACATTAATAACAACGTAATACAAAGATTGATAAAAGTGATAAAAAATATAAAATTTGGAATGTAATTGAACTGATATCCATAAAAAGGATGAATGGAGAAATGTACTTTCATTGTTGCTATACATAAAATAGACAAAATTATGGTAGTAAACTGAAGAATATATATTAATTTCTTAATTTTTCTTTTAGAATATGAAGATAGTAGTGCTAAAAAATATACCCAAAATGGTAAAAAAACTAAGCTTGAAAAAAAACTGATAGCCCAAAAGAATCTGGCCGCAATGGCGTCAGGTGATGCTACCATTAATCCATAAAATAAGCTCCATAATGAAAGAAAACTGGAAAATAATAAAAAACTACTTCGTATTTTGGAGCCTTTGATAGCTTGAAAAATTAATGCTCCTGTACCAATGTACATAATCGATGTTGCTATTACGATTACTGAAATTATCTGAGACCAGTGCATATTAATTCCTTATGATTTAAATAGTTATGTTTTGATCTGGGGGGTGATTCTGTAGGGAACGCATTTATTCGTTCCTAATTCGGTTGGGATCCAATTTATGCCTGTACGGAACGCCCTTATCCTGTAGGGAACGCATTTATTCGTTCCTAGTTCGGTTGGGATCCATACGGAAGCAGGAACGAATAAATGCGTTCCGTACAGGCATATATGGGAACCATACGATAGCAGGAAGGAATAAATTCGTTCCGTACAGGCATAAAAACCCAACCGAACTAGGAACGAATAAATGCGTTCCGTACAGGCATATATGGGAACCATACGGAAGCAGGAACGAATAAATGCGTTCCGTACAGGCATAAAAACCCAACCGAACTAGGAACGAATAAATGCGTTCCGTACAGGCATATATGGGATCCATACGGAAGCAGGAAGGAATAAATGCGTTCCGTACAGGCATAAAAACCCAACCGAACTAGGAACGAATAAATGCGTTCCCTACAGGATAAGGGCGTTCCGTACAGGTATATATGGGAATCCAACCGAAGCAGGAACGGATAAGGGCGTTCCCTACAACCATAAATCCATCCCCTACAGAAATTAATTAAACATAGCCTCTACAAAATCAGAGGCATCAAATTCTTTCAAATCATCAATACCTTCTCCAACACCAATAAGTTTTACAGGAATGTTAAGCTGGTTTTTTACAGCAACAACAATACCACCTTTGGCGGTTCCGTCAAGTTTAGTGAGAATTATTCCTGTTACAGGCGTAACTTGGTTGAAAAAATTCGCTTGTGCTATTGCGTTCTGTCCAGTAGTTGAATCTAAAACAAGCAAAGTTTCGTCTGGAGCTTCCGGTAAAACCTTAGCTATCGTTCTTGAAATCTTTCCAAGTTCATTCATTAGATTGGTTTTATTATGCTGACGACCTGCTGTATCTATCAAAACGACATTAACTTTGTTTGATTTAGCATAGTTTAATCCATCATAAATTACAGAGGACGGGTCAGAACCAGTCTCATGCTTAAACATTGGAATATCAGACCTTGAAGCCCAAATTGATAATTGTTCAATAGCAGCTGCTCTAAAAGTATCAGCAGCTATAATCATTACATTTTTTCCGTTATTTTTTAATAATTTAGCTATTTTACCTATCGAAGTTGTTTTACCAGTTCCGTTAACACCTATTATTAAAATGACATAAGGACGATTTAAATTATCGATAGAGTCGTTAATAAATGGCTTATTATTTTCATAATCTAAAATAAGTTTTTTGCTAATAATATTAAGTAAATAATCTTGGACTTTTGAAGCTTCTGTTATGTTGTTTAAACGCAATTCATCACGTAATTCATCAATGATTTTCATAGATAATTCAGGACCTACATCGGCTTGAAGAAGGATTTCTTCAAGGTCGTCCATTAAATCCTCATCAACTTTAGTACGTAAAGATAAGGTTTCAGCAATCTTGCCTAAAAAACTGTTACGGGTTTTAGCAAGTTTTTCTTTAAGTGTTTTAAATATTGAAAACATATTCGGATCCAGGTTCTGTTGGGGTCGTAATTATGAGGGCACTCATAAAAAAATATTAAATCATACCTTGCACATGCCGTAGGTATGTGTAAGGAATGATTTTATATTTAATAGACTTTTCAGAATGTCCTCATTTATTCGTTCCGGGTTCTGTTGGGTTCACATTTATTCTGTAGGGAACGCATTAAAAATATTAAATCATACCTTGCACATGCCGTAGGTATGTGAAGCTAGGTAGAAACGGATACACACACCAAATCTGCATGCCGTAGGTATGCAACAAAATGCGCAGATTGTTGGTTGCATCCCTTCGGGATGCGGTTGGTGTGTGTGCATCCGTTTCTACCTAGCTTCACATACCTACGGCATGTGTAAGGAATGATTTTATATTTAATAGACTTTTCAGAATGTCCTCATAAAATCCACCCCCACATAAACAAATTTCTATTTTTTAGCAACCTCAGAGTTCAAGTAAATAGCAATTCTTGATTTCCTTCTAGAAGCAGTTCTTGAGTGAATAACGCCTTTCTTTGCAGCCTTATCTAGCTGTGAATAAACTTCATCTAGCAGATTAAGTTTTTCTTCTACGCTAATATTTGATCGCATTTTTTTCGAAAGCGTTTTAATTGTGCTTTTTACATAATTGTTGTTTGCACGTCTCTTAACATCTTGTCTTAAGCGTTTTTCACATGATTTATGATTTGGCATGATCTCCAAACCTCCTATATTTTTATGTTTTTGTCACAATAAATTTTATGATGATTTTTTGTCAATATTTTTTTCCAAAAAATTTTATAAAAAAAATATTGACAAAAAATTGAGATTAATATTTTGTGTATCAATCAAGGAGTAAATTTATGAATAAAAGAACATTTTTAGTATCGTTATTAGTTACAGTTGTAGCTATCGTTTTCGCTTCACAAGCTCCAAGTTTTACCTTTGAAACGATTCAAGGTGAAACAATAAGATCGGATGCTTTGCTTGAAAAAGGACCTATTTTCTTGAATTTTTGGAGCACTTCATGTGTACCATGCAAGAACAAATTACCTCATGTTAGCAGTTTTGCTGAAAAATATCCGGATATGTCATTTTTGGCTATTAGCACTGATAGTCCTAGACATAGAGATGCCGTTGTTAGGTTAGTCCGCTCAAATAGATATAACTTTACAACAAGCATCGACGCCAACCGTAGCCTTCAAAGGATGTTTAATGTATCCACAATTCCCCGCTCTGTCATCATCGATCAAGAGGGGCAGATAGTTTACGATAGCACTGGTTATATAGCCGGTGATGAAGAAAAAATTGAAGCCGAAATTAAAGCTGTATTAGGAGTTACCCAATGAGAATTACTTTACTTATTTTAGTTTTCTTTCTTCTAACTGTATCTGCAATATATGCTCAACAGAACTTTACATTTAGCGGAGAAAACACTGCAATTTACACTCATAGAGTAGCTAAGGATTCTTTAGCCAATCACTTTGAGAATGAGTTTCGTGTAAGGTTAGACCAGAGATGGTTTAGTTTTGGAATGACATTTAGAGCCGAATTGCCAAAATATGATCAATTTAAACCTATTGATGAACTGCGTCCCAATCAAATAACTACAGAATGGTCGGAGAGATTTGCTCAATTAAATCTTGACAAACTCCGATTAAAAGCTGGAACAATAGAAGATTCTTTCGGTTCTGGCATTGTACTTCGTTCTTGGAATGATATAGATAACGAAAGAGACAAACGTATGGAAGGTGTGCACGCGGAGTATAACTTTCGAAACATTAGACTTACTACTGTTTATGGCGCCTTACGTGACGATGTTCCGGAGCAATTGATTAATGAAAATGATATAGTAATGGCAACTGATGTTGACTACCGACCTATTCCATTTTTAAATTTCGGAGCATCAGTAGTTGAATACAAGCAGAAAAATATACTTACCAATCGACAATCCTACACATACTACAATGTATATGGTGGGCGTTTGGGTTTAATGACAGATTACTTTGACCTATCAACAGAATATGCCGAACTCAGAAGATACCATGATATACCAAATACTTACATTGGTTCAGCAATTTATGGTAATAGCAATATATATCTTGGTCCCATTACACTTACAGCCGGTTATAAAAGATATAGTCGATTTAACGAATATCCTCTTGCTGATTTACCCACTTTAAATCATTACGATGAATTACTTTACTCATATGCAGAGGTAGATTTTGAAGAAGGTTTATTAGGTGAAATTAGATTTATCCCAAATTATGAAAACGAATTTCTTATAAGCGTTGCAGAGTCATGGGATCGCGATTTTAAAGTCCGACATTTCAATTTGTTCACCGAGTATATCAGATATTTTTCTGATTTCATGGTTCGTGCCAACTATCAACACCTTGAAAAAACTAAAAAGAACAATCACGAATGGGAAAAAGAGCTTAAACCTTCTATCTATGTTGATTTTCAAACCCTTCCTATTTTACAAAGCATAACTTTTGAATGGTCGTATAATGAAGAAGAAAATTTTACAGAGTTTAAAACCTATAATAAACCGTATTTCCAAGTAGATACCCGCATAACCGACAGATTAAATCTAGCTGCATTTATATCCACAAAATATGATAGTTTTGACGATATATCTGATAGCGAAGTATATCTTGGTGCTGAATTAAAAACTACTTTATCTAACCACACAGATTTCACAGTCTTCTTTGGTGAAGAACAAGGTGGAAAAGTATGTAGAAATGGTGTTTGTAAAACACAAGCTCCATTTACAGGATTAAGATTGACACTTAATACCCGATTTTAAGTAAAAATAAGGAGTAAAACTATGAAAAGAACATTAATTTTGTTATCTTTTATTGCAATGCTTGCCTCTTTAGTTGCATTGCCTGCGCTTCCAAAAACAAATGTCTGGACAATTAATGCGACAGAGGGACAGAATGAACTAAGTCAAGCAGTTCAAAGACTAAGAACAGTTTACGACGAAGAGGATTTGATAATTCTAAGAGACTTAGAAAGCTTTAACATGCTTTTCAACAACAATGTTATTGAAGCTACCTACACACCAATGCTTACGTTTGCTCAACCCATTTGGGGAATTATGGAAACTGAAAGATTTGCTGCCTCAAATTACTACATTCACAATTTAGAGTTTCAGGAAAGCCAATTTTCATTTGTTCTGAAGGTCATTGACGCATACTTGCATACTTCAATAACAGTCGTGTATCATGCAGTTGAAAAGGAAACAGACATTATTAGATTCACAAATGAAGTTAATAATGTAAACCCAGCAACCGTGAATGACTCTATTCTTAGTTATGCATTTCCAGAGAGTTATTCAAAAGATGTCTACAAAGTAGTTGTTCAAATTTTTAGCAATGATGGTTCTGAAAGAGTATTTGAACAAGCCGCATCATCTACAAGAGTCTTAAAACCAATTCGTGTTGTTGCTGAAGATAATGCTTCGTTTTCTATTGTAGGAGAATCAGAAGGCAGTTTTGATTATGGTAAATTATATCTGATCAGCACTGATTTTGATAATGAAGGTTTGGTTGATGTTACAATAGAAAAGAAAAACGAATATATCGCAACCGAAGAATGGTTAACTACATTTTGCGATACAAATGTTTGTTATATGTTCTCTGGATACGCTGAAATTGAAATACCAAAGGGTTCATATGAACCTATTTATGCTACTGTTATGCCCTTCAGCTCCGGTTACGCACAGTTCACTTTAAACATCTCAAGTGGAAATTCAAACTACAGTATTAGACATTATTTCTATTCCGATAATGTAGATATTTTGTTAATACACGAAGATGGGTTTGAAGGGACAGAAAATGTGTTTACTAATATTTTAGTTAAAACTGAAATGACTTTTGGGTTGTATAAACCTTCCTTAGATAAAGACAAAAATAATTTTCCAAATACTGCTAATCACCAAAATATAATTTGGAATGCAGCATGGGTTAAAACTGATTTAAACATTGCTAATATTGCTGATTTAGGTTTTTCTACTTTATATGGCAACACATTAATAGCTACCGGACAAAATTTAGCAGCAATTTTAAATTCTTCAACAGAGAATAAAGATTTTCTCAATACTTTTCTAAATGCTGGTTTTGTTAACCTTGAAGATTTAAATGTTTTCAACATAATCGGACAACCCGATTCGATTGGTGAAAATATTAATTTTACTTTAAAAAACGACATGTCGCCAGTTACACATTACAGTTCTGGTGCTATTGAAAGATTAAACGATGCTGAAATTATGTTTATAGACTCAAATGGCAATGTAAGAGGAGTTTATTCTGAGGTTTTTATAGGTAAAACAGCCCTCTTAGATTTTGATTTTGCGTGTATAACAGATGATTATGCAAGACTGTTGATTTTAAGAGAGCTTTTAACATGGGCAGGACATACAGTTTCTGAATTTGACAAAACAGAAGATTCTGTAAAACCAATGACAGTAAACATATATCCTAACCCGGTAACCTCTGTGTTTAACATTTCTATGGTTTCAGATAGAACAACAAAAAATTCACCAGTGTATTCAATATACAATGTAAGAGGACAAAAAGTTCATTCTGGAGAATTGGCTTTGGGGACAAGAGGTTTTTCTAGCACTATTGATGTAAGTCGTTTACAATTATCTTCTGGTATTTATTTTTTGCAAGTAAATAGCGGAAATAATGTGCAAACTAAAAGATTTTTAGTTATAAATTAATTCTGTACGGTATGGAACGCACCCATATCTGTAGGGAACGCATTAATTCGTTCCTGTTCGGTTGGGATCAATATCGAACTAGGAACGAATAAATGCGTTCCCTACAGATATGGGTGCGTTCCCTACAGATATGGGTGCGTTCCCTACAGCCCCCCACCATCTACTTCTTAATTTCCTTTACAACTTCATCAAACACACGTTTTGCAATAATTTCAAGTTCATTTTTAATATTTTCAGCTTTCTCTAAAATATCTTTATTAAACACTTCATCTGCAGAGCTGCTTAGATTGATTAAAACGTTCAAATATGCAGATTTAGCAGCAGTATCAGCGGCTAGGGCTGCAACACCAGCATCTGATAAACAATTTCTATTTCCTCTTTTAGCAATTTCTTCGGCGAGCAGAACCGCGCTATGCGCAAGTTCTATCGTTTTAAAAGGCACTAAGATAGCTTCTTTTGTCGCTTGTTCTTGCATTGCTTTTTGAAGTTTAATTTCTTCATCTGTTGTTTTTGGCATTCGCAGAGCTGCCATCATGTCATAAAATGCGTTTGTATCTGCATCTATAGCAAGCAGGCTATCATTCTTGATTTTTTGAGCTGATTCTGATATAAATTTCGATTCATCCCATGAGAACTCATAGCCTTTCTTATTAATTGTCAAATTAGCTACCATGCTTGTTAATGAAGCAGATACAGCAGCGCATAAAGCTGCTACACTACCACCACCGGGAGCAGGAGAATCTGTTGATAACTCATCGCAGAAATCGTCTAATTTCATTTTTATAAGGCTGTTATCTGATTGAATTGCGTATTCTATAACCTTCTTATTTATGTCGAAATCTGTTAAATCGCGTAAACCCATTGATTGAACTGCTGTTTCTATTAAAAGTTTGTCCGGAAGTCCTGCTGATTCTGATAGCTTTTCATGGTAATATTTACCAGAAAGCACAATAGCTTCCTTAGGTATTAAGCCTACAAGTTCGCTACCGGTTACTATAATTCCGCGTTGTGCTGCTAATTCTCTGACTTTTTCCAGAACAAGATGTACCGGAGTTTCATGATAATTTGTTAAGTTCATGCTAATTTGAGCACGTTGGTAAGCGTCAATATACCAACCTACTGCTTTACAATATTTAAAGAGTCCGGGTTCGTAAACTTTATTACCATTTGCATCGCGAACTGCTTTACCTTGTTCATTTTTCTTCAGAGTTCCTCTTTCGCGAATAATGTTGGCAATTTCAGTTGCTTTTTTAGCATCACGCGTGTTAAGATTGATATTGTAAGCTATTAAAAAATCACGCGCTCCAATTACAGTTGCACCGGATTTTGCGTTAAATTCTTGCGGACCATAATCAGGTTTCCATTCCGGTTTTTTCATCTTTTCAGGTAAAGCTTCGTATTCTCCAGCTCTAATATCAGCAAGATTTTGTCTTGCAGGAACGCTAGCAGAGTATTCGTAAAGATATACAGGAATACCCAATTCTTTTCCAACTCGTTCTGCAAGCAGTTCGGATAGTTCAACACATTCGCTCATATGCATGTTAGCAACCGGAATGAAAGGACAAACATCAGTTGCCCCCATTCTTGCATGAGCTCCTGTGTGTTTTGACATGTCGATAAGTTCACTAGCTACTTTTATAGCTTGAAATGCTGCTTCTAAAACAGCTTGTGGGTCGCCAACCATTGTAAATACTGTTCGATTGGTATCAGCACCCGGATCCACATCTAAAAGTGTTACGTTTTTAACTGCTTTTATCTGTGCAGATATTGCATCTAATATTGATTGGTCGCGCCCTTCACTAAAATTAGGAACGCATTCTACTAATTTCATTTAGCCTCCGTTTTTATAATTTATATCACAGATTTATTTTTCCAATTTCCTTTTCTATAATATGTATATGCTAATAAAAAGCCGATTACCCATGACACGGGTGAACCCCACCAAATTCCTTTGCTGCCCAAACCTTTCCATAAAACAACGTTCTCACCATATAAATTAAATGAAATATATGATTTAGATAAGAAATATGCTACTGGTACACGAATAAAAAGCAAGGCTATAGCTGTGTTCATCATGGGTACTATTGCATCACCAGCACCGCGTAAAACTCCATTTGTCATAAACATAGCAGATATAAATATATAAAACATACTGCATGTCTTTAAAAATTGAGATCCTACCTCTTGTACAGCAGGGTCGGGTGTGAAAAAAGCAACTAAACTTCTACTAAAAAATAGAAATATTAAGCCGATGACAAAGGAAATTCCACACGACAGAGCTAATGCTGAATTATAACCATGTTTTATGCGATCAATTTTACCAGCACCTATGTTTTGACCCACAAAACTGGTTAACGCTATTGATATGTTCATTGCTGGCATTATCGCAAACGAGTCAAGACGGATAGCTACTGCAAAACCGGCGACAGTTTCTGTTCCAAAACTGCCAACTATTGAGGTTAACATGGCGCCGCTTACTCCAACAATTGTTTGTTGAATGCCACCCGGTAAGCCTATTTTAACGCTCTTCTTAAATATATCTCTATCAAATTCAAGGGTTTTAAGCTTTATCTTGATAAAACTATGTCTTTTATTCAAATATACGATTAAACCTATAAATGCTGCCGCTTGAGATATTATCGTTGCAAGAGAGACAGACCAAATTCCCCAGCCAAAGCCTAAAACAAATAACAAATCTAATACTATATTCAACAATGTCGCTAATATTAAAAAATATAATGGCGTTTTGGAATCGCCAAGTCCACGAAGTATCGCACTTACACCGTTGTAACCGAACATAAAGATTATGCCGGATATAAATATCTTAAAATATAAGCTGGCGTCTGATATTACTTCCGCAGGGAAATTTAATAATGTAAAGATATGTTCTGCTAAGAAAAATCCGATGGTGCCAACTGATAAGCCTGCGACTATGATAAATATCATCATAGAATCTATGGCTTTACGTACACTGCCTAAATCCTTCGCTCCGTAATATTGAGATATAACAACCGACATCCCCATAGTTACGCCGATGATCATTGAGATTAAGACGAAGATTACAGGAAATGAAGCTCCAACTGCAGCTAACGCACTGTTACCTATAAAATGTCCAACGATTACGCTGTCGACAACGTTGTAAAGCTGCTGGAATACACTGCCCAGCAACATAGGAAGCGAAAATTTTAGTATATGATTGAAGACATTGCCTTCTGTTAAGTTTTTCATGTTTTTTTTTTGTCCGGGGTTTTATTTTTGGGGGGGGTAGGGGAATGCATCCAATTCTGTAGGGAACGCATTTATTCGTTCCTAATTCGATATTGAACCCAACCGAACTAGGAACGAATAAATGCGTTCCCTACAGGCAAAATGGGGAACCCAACCGAATTAGGAACGAATAAATGCGTTCCCTACAGGCAAAATGGGGATCCCAACCGAATTAGGAACGAATAAATGCGTTCCGTACAGGCAAAATGGGTGCGTTCCCAATTATCTATCACTCCACAAACCTCAATATATCATCCAATTTACGTTTAGGGACATGATGCACATCATCTTCATCACGCCAATACTTAATCGACCCATCCTCTCCAACATCTTCTAAAACAACATTTTCAGCAGCTTTTCCAACAGCGATAATCAGAATAATTTCATTTTCTTTTTCCAGATGAACTACTCTTTTTATCTTGTTTTTGTCAAAAGATGCTATAATGCATGTAGCCAATCCTTTTTCGTTAGCGGACAGATTGATTGTTTGAGCTATTATTCCCGGATCGATACTTAAATGCGGTGTAAATTGCATGTCGCTATATAATACAATATATGCAGAAGGTTGTTCTTCTGGAGCAGGACCTTTCCAGTCCGCAAGATACGCCGCCCAGCCGATATAAGAGAAAATCTTTTCGTTTACAGCTTTGTTATTTGCCACAATAAATCTAACGGGTTGTCTATTTGCCGCCGAAGGTGTCAATCTTGCTGTATCAATAATGTCTTTTAAATCATCGTTAGAGATCAGAAAAGTATTGTCAAATCTCCTACAACTGCGGGCTTTCTTTACAAGATCTTTTAACATTTAAAGCTCCTAATAATTTTTTGAACCATTAAAAATAAAGTTAATTTTTTGTCAAGAAATTATTTATATGAAATTTTGAAAAAAACATTTGACATATTTACATCCAAAAAAAGAATGTAGCAAAACAACTAAAATACGGAGGAAAATTATGAGAAACTATGCGATGAAAAATATCCGTAATATCGCTTTTGTAGGCTCAAGTAACGCAGGAAAGACAACATTGATAGAGCAAATGCTTTACAATACAAAGATGACTTCTCGTGTCGGAAAAATAAATGATGGAAATACTTCTTTAGACTTCGATGCCGATGAGATTGAGCGAAGGATGTCATTAATGACATCAATAGCCTATCTTGATGTAAAGGAAAATCGCATAAATATAGCAGATTCACCCGGTTATGGCGACTTTGTAGGCGACCAAATTGCGGTAGCTCAGGCTGTAGAAACAGTAATGATAGTAACAAATGCAGCAGCAGGTTACGAAGTTGGATTAGAAAAAGCAATCGACTTATTAGATAAGAACAACGTAACTAAAGCTGTTATCGTTAACAAAATGGATTTAGAACATGCAGACTATTTTAAAGTATTAGAAACCTTAAAAGAAAATGCAGGTCTTTCATGTGCACCAATCATTATACCAATCGGTAAAGAAAACAACTTTAAAGGTGTGATTGATGTTGTTAAAGGAAAGGCTTTTCTTGATGGAAAATATACAGATATTCCTGCTGATTCGCAAGATGAGTATTCTAGTGCAAAGTCCACTTTAATGGAATCTATTGCAGAAACTGATGAGGATTTGCTTAATACTTATCTAGAAACGGGTGAACTTCCTACTGCTGATATTCAGAAAGGATTACAAAATGCTTTAGCAAATGGTTTAATTGTACCTGCTTTCTGCTGTTCGGCAACTACAAATGTAGGTGTTGATGCTTTAATTGACGCTATTATTGAATATCTGCCTTCTCCTGAAGCTGTAAAATCTGTTCCTGTTTTAAAAGATGGAGAGGCGCAAAAATTTGTTTGCAGCCCGGATGCTGAAGTTTATGCTTATGTTTTTAAATCGATTGTAGACCCCAATATGGGTGAAATTGCATACGTTCGTGTTTATTCAGGAACCATCAAATCTGGTCTTGATATATATATTCCCGAGCGTGATTCTAAAGATAAAGTATCGTCTATGTATTACTTTATAGGTAAGAATAGAACCGATGCAAATGAATTACGTGCTGGTGAAATTGGCGGACTTGTTAAACTTAAAGTGGCAAAAGGATTGAACTCTATTGTTTCACAAGGCTCTAAATTATGCCATCCAGAAGTAAAATTACCAACTCCTGTTTACTGGCAAGCTATTAGAGCGGTGAATCAAAACGATGAAGATAAAATTGGACAAGCTCTTTCAAGACTTTTAAGTGAAGACCCAACTGTTAATTCTCAAATTAACACAGAAACACATGAAAATGTTATTGCTGGTATCGGCGAACAACAAGTGTCTTTAATTCAAAAACGTCTTAAAAGTAGATACAAAGTCGATGCAGAACTAAAATCTCCTAGAATTCCATATAAAGAAACAATAACTGGAAAATCAGATCATAAATATCGCCATAAAAAACAATCTGGCGGTAAAGGACAATACGGAGAAGTTTATTTTAGATTAAGCCCGCTTGAACGCGGTGAAGGGTTTAAATTTGTTAATTCCATCGTGGGCGGAACTATCCCTTCTAACTTTATCCCCGCTATTGAAAAAGGTTTGAACGAAACTATGGAAAAAGGGATTATCGCAGGTTATAACGTTGTTGATATTTGCGTTGATGTGTATTTTGGATCGTATCATGATGTGGATTCGTCTGAAATGGCGTTTAAAATTGCAACTGCAATGTGCTTGAAAGAAGGGTTTAAACTTGCGAAACCGATTCTGCTTGAACCAATTTATATTGTCGACATCATTATTCCGATTGAATATATGGGAGATGTGATGGGTGATATTTCTACAAGAAGAGGCAGAATTCAAGGTATGGAACAGGTTGGAAAAAAACAGATTTTAAAAGCTTCGATGCCACTGGCTGAATTGTTCGGATATTATCCAAATTTGAAATCATTGACACAAGGAAGAGGATTGTTTGAACAGAAGTTTTCACATTATGAAAAACTACCGGAAGAATTAGCAAAAGCTATTATGGAAACATATCAAAGCCCGGAAGAGTAGAGGTTTTGTGGTGGGGGGATTTTCTGTACGGAACGCATTTATTCGTTCCTAGTTCCAGTCGTGCTCATTATCGAATAAGGAATAAATAAATGCGTTCCCCAGAGAATTACGAGTTGAGAACTAGGAACGAATAAATGCGTTCCGTACAGGATCGCTGTGGGGGACCCATTTCCTGTACGGAACGCATTTTTTCCTTCCTTATTCGATATGGATCCCCACAGCGATTCTGTACGGAACGCATTTATTCGTTCCTAGTTCCAGTCGTGTTCATTATCGAATAAGGAATAAATAAATGCGTTCCCCAGAGAATAACGAGTTGAGAACTAGGAACGAATAAATGCGTTCCGTACAGGACACGGGGCGATCCCCATTTTTTTACGGAACGCATTTTTCCTTCCTTATTCGATATGGATCCCAACCGAACTAGGAACGAATAAATGCGTTCCCTACAGGACACGGGGCGTTCCCTACAGAATCGGGTGCGTTCCGTACAGAACCGCGCGGGGCGTTCCCTACAGCCCCAACCCCCCTACAACTCATTAAAAGGATTATCTTCCGGCACCGACTGATAATTCACAGAAAATTTTTGCCAGTCATTATCCTGTGTAAAGTCTTTATTTGGCTTAACACTTTCCTGTTTTTCTTTTCTTTCAGGTTTTGCAGTATTAGCCACTTCTAATGTCGGCATGTTAGTAGGTTCTAGTGACAATCTTTGCAGTTTCGTGTCAATATTAGCAATTCTAACTTCAATTTCTTCGCCGATATTTTCTGCTTTCAGGTTAAGTTTAGCTCTTTTAATTTTTGATTGCGGCATAAGCCCGATTAAAGAATTTTTGACTTTAATGAAAGCACCGTGATCGCTTATGCTTTCTATAACACCTGTAAGTTCCATGCCTTGATGAAGATCAACAGCGTCAACTTCCCAAGGATTAATAACTTCTTCACGCATTGTTAGCGAAATTTTCATAGCTTCAAGGTCAAGTTTCACAACTTTTGCTTGAATTGTTTCGCCGATAGTCAACACTTCAGAAGGCTGACTTATTCTTTTATTTGAAATTAGAGATATTGGAATTAAGGCTTCAACTCCTTTTTCTATCTCTACAAAAGATCCAAAACTGCCGTGTCTAATCACTTTTGCAGAAACTGTATCCCCTATTTTAAGGTTATTCATTGCTATATGAAGAGGATTTTCTTGCAGTGCTTTTAAAGATAACGAAATCTTTTCTTTATCTATTTTTAAAATCTTTACTTCTACTGTATCACCAACTGATACTACTTCGGAAGCATTATCTATGTGATGCCAAGATAGCTCTGATATATGAGCTAAACCTTCAAAACCGCCAAGATCAACGAATGCACCAAAGGTTGCTAAACGAGTTATGCGTCCCTTGACTACATCGCCTACATTTATATTTGAAAAGAACTTTTCTTTCTTTTCTTCTTGTTCTACTGCAAGTAAACTCTTACGAGATAAGATGATATTGCCTTTATCGAACTCGATTATAGAAAATTCGTAAGTGTTGTTGATATAAGCTTCTGATTTTTCGATCGGTCCTATCTCGATATGAGACGCAGGGCAGAAGGCGCGAACTCCAAGTACATCAACAGAAAATCCGCCTTTAAGGGCTTCTGTTACTTTGCCTTTTATAGGTATTTGCTTTGTAAATGCTTCTTTAACAAGCACTTTATTCCCGTGAGAACGGTTAAGACTTTTAGATATCGTTATCTGGTCTTCTATCATTTTTACGATAAAGCCTTTAATCGTATCACCTACTTTTAACGGTAATACCCCATTTTCAAGGTAATCGCCTAATTCGGCAAATGCATCTTCCTTTTGACCTAATGATATGATAATGTGGGATTCATTGATGCTGGATATGGTGCCTTCTACTACATCGCCTAATTTATAAGACGTGTTTAGATTGTTCATGCTCTCATTTAGCATGGTCTCGAACTCTTCATTTGAGCTGTTTAAGTCTGTAGTCTCAGTGTCCTGAACTACTTCTTGTGCGGTTTTGTCAGTTTCCTGATCGTGCATAGTGTCTCCTAAAGGTATATGGTTGTTTTATATATTGTGTGCAACTATTTATTTTTTTGTTATTTTGTCAAGTTTTTTTTTTTATTTTTATATATCCCAAAAAAATAATCAAAAAAAAACAAAAAAGATCTTAACGACATTTGTCTTGACAGAAATATGAATTTTGAAATCATTGCACTCATGAAAAGTAATATTATGAAAGTGAAAACAAGTGAAAACAATTTGTATGACAACATAAAATCTTTACTCATAAATGCAAGAAAAAATGTTGTTAGAAACATAAACCAAGCAATGGTTTATACTTACTTTGAAATAGGTCGGATAATAATCGAAGATGAACAGAGAGGTGAATATCGAGCAGAGTATGGTAAACAGGTATTAATTGAATTATCAACTCGCTTAGGCAAAGAGTTTGGACGTGGATTTTCTGTAGATAATTTGCAAAATATGAGAAATTTTTATCTTTGCTATTCTCCATCTACTTCATATGAAAACGATATCAAGATTTACGAGAAAGTGTCTCGTAAATCTTATACTCAAATATCACAAACAGCTGTAGACCATTTACAGAACTATAATTTTCTTTTAAGCTGGTCTCATTATTTGAAATTAATTAGAATTGAAGATAATGCTGAAAGAAAATTTTATGAAATTGAAGCTGTGATAAATAATTGGAGTTTAAGAGAACTACAAAGGCAATATGACAGTGCTTTATATCAGAGGTTAATACTTAGTAGAGACAAAGAAGGCATACTTGAATTATCTACAAAAGGGCAATTAATAGAAAAACCTGAAGATGCAATTAAAGACCCTTATATAATTGAATTTGTTGGCCTGCCTGAAAATTCAAGATATTCAGAAAGTGATTTAGAATGTAAATTAATTGATAAATTAGAAGAGTTTATGCTAGAATTAGGTAAAGGGTTTACTTTTGTAGGAAGGCAAGTACGTTTTACATTTGATGAAAAACATTTCAGAGTTGACCTCGTTTTTTTTAATCGTATTTTACGATGTTTTGTTCTTATTGATCTAAAAATAGGTGACCTGTCACATCAAGATATAGGGCAAATGCAAATGTATGTAAATTATTATGATAGATTTATGCGATTGGAACACGAGAATAAGACTATTGGCATAATTCTCTGTAGAGATAAAAACGAAACTCTCGTAGAAATAACACTTCCAGAAGATAATGAACAAATTTTTACAAGTCGATATAAAACTGTCTTGCCAAGTAAAGAAGAACTGAAAAAAATCATTGAAAATAAAGAATAATTGCTGTAATGCCTCTTCTGTAGGGAACGCACCCATTTTCTGTACGGAACGCAACCATATCTGTAAGGAACGCACCCATTTTCTGTACGGAACGCATTTATTCGTTCCTGTTCCGCATTGATCCCAACCGAATTAGGAACGAATAAATGCGTTCCGTACAGGCAAAATGGGGAACAAAACCGAACTAGGAACGAATAAATGCGTTCCCTACTGATATGGGTGCGTTCCCAAAAATATACATTTATATATATACCCCCCCCAACCCCCCAACCCCCTCCATATACATTTATATATATACACCCCCAAAAAATAATCAAAAAAAAATAAAAAAAGTACTTGACGAAATTGTCGACATAAATTTAATGTCAACAAATGTGTAATAATATAGGAAAATAAACATAGAAAATTGAATAAAATTAACTATTATAGGAGGAGTAAATGACTCTAAAAAAGTATGATACATCATAGAGATGTCATAGTAGAAAAATGTTTACATGCATGGTAAAAAACCATGCTTCAGATGAAATTGAAAGGGACATAGGGTGTAAAAATGCTCATTTTGAGCAAGTGAAACGTTTTCGTAAGTTTTTTTAAAAAAGGGTCAAGACCCATAGCATGCTATGGGGACATGTTGGACATCTGATATCCCCATGCCATGCTATGGGGGACATGCTATGTAGTCTAGACTTATAAAAATTTTTGAAAACCTGAAAATATTTAGTAGGGGTGAAGATTGTCTGAACCGCTACTCAGGAAACCTGCCATTAATCCGGCAGAAAACATAAATAAAAAATTTTAAAACATTCCAAGGAGAATAAATAATGAAACGTTTAATTATTGTTATTATATTAATGATGGCTTTTGCCAACATTATGTTCGCACAGCAATTTAATGTGACAGGAGCTGAGAGAACAAACCAAACCGCTCCTAACGACTCAAATCAATACGACTCCGATGCTAACGCTACGCGTTCTCAACAAGCACCGAGTTCGTCTATAAGAAGCTCCGCCTTCACCAGATTCATTGAACTTTTCGGGAGAGGGGTTGGAGACTTACTCACTTACGCGAAAAACGGTGTTAATGTCCCCCTTTCACCGAACCAAGCAGAAGATGGAAAAGAAGGTCTCATCGAGTTTGAACAAGTGACATATGGATCAGGTTACCCCGGCATACCGCTAGTTCCAATCGAGTTTAGAGTTAATAATGTCTCTGGTGCAAATGCTAAGTACACGCTAACACTTCCAGATGACAATTTCATGATCGAAGGGTTAATCACTCCAAACGATATATCAATACTTGCAAATGCTGTACATACATACAACATTCGTATTAAACCCAATGTTTACGATACAGACCCTTTAGAATCTGTTCTTAAAATAGAATCATGGAAAGACGTGGATAATCCAGATATTACATTTGTAGATGAAATCACTTTAAAAGCTACAGCATTACCACATAAATTTGGAATCTTTTCAAATGAACAATTGGATAATGAACAAAGAGATATGTCTTTCCAAATGTCACTTATAAATGAAGATGTCATGGAAAGAATTTTTTACATTAGCAATATTACTGAAGCTGGCGCGATTACTTTTAACTATGTAACTGAGATAACTCAAGGTACACAACACGGTAATTTAGCAAATATTATAACACTTGCTCAAGGTAATAATGCAATAGCAAACAACGGCACCTTATCTGTTACCCCTCCAAGTCCAAATCCAAATAGTTATCCTATAACTGTTAAATTTACTCCAGCACAAGACTCTACTGTTTATGAAGCTACTCTTAGAATGACTTTCACACCTACAGTACCCAACAACCATCCAGTTTTTGTCAGAGAATTTAAAATAACAGGTGTCTCTGAAGACAGATTTGTCACACTCAGCGGGGTAGAGGACGGTAAAATCGATTTCGGAATGGCGTATATTGATGATACCGCAGGTGTTAACAAAATTTTCACTATTACCAGCCACCAAGTAGTTAGTGATCCAATAAACATTAGTTTCGATTTCGATGAACAAAATCTTAATAAAGATGATTTTAGAATTACTCATATTAACAATGTAGCATTTACAGGAAACGTTTTTACACTTGAGCCAAGCATGTCAGTTCTTAATGTTACTGTAAACTACCTACCTACAACAGGTGTACAGTATGATGTATATGCTGATGATCCCTCCGGTGCACTTACTACTGTCGAACTTACAATAATAGTAAATGATACAGGTCGTGCTAATACAACACCAGAAGGTCCGCAAATATTCAAAATCGACTTATTAGGAGTCGGTTTAGAGCCTCCTTTCGCAGTGAAAGCTCCCAAAATTGAATTTAAATACGTTCTTTCAATGGATGATGCGGAATATAAAGTAGTAAGTTTTGATATAGATGACGCATATGCAGATGCTGATGTAATTTTTGAAATTATTCCAGATAATCATTTTGAAATTAGAGCAAAAGCAGGTAATACTTCTATTCCGGGAGCAAAGCTTACTGGCACCGATGATGAGTTTGATGTATATTTCACTCCACCACAAGTTGCTACTCCTGCTGTTTACAATGCTACCCTTGTTATTGACTATGTAAACAATGTCGCCCCAGCTTACTCAATAAGCTTACCTCTTGAAGCATCTATTATCAATCCACCACCTGCACCTATTATTGTGCTTACAGCACCTCTTTACAACGCTTCAGAAGAAGAAGATATTGATGTAACATTTACGTGGACTATTCCTAATCATGATACTACTATTGATATGTTAATCCTTCAAATTAGAATCGCTGATTCACCTGAATGGTCATCTGATTATCTTGTTCGTCTTGTTGAACTTGCTAGAAATGCTACAACTATAGATTTAGTCCTTGATTACGGCAAATTATACGAATGGAGAGTTGGTGCTAGAAATATCGCCGGCACTACATATTCTGCTGTTGAAAGATTCAAAGTTATGGATGAACAGCTTTTCTTCCCAATTGTTCCTGAAATTGATGACCCCAACAGTCCTCCACCTATAACATGGAACGATGAAGACCCCAATGACGTTTTTATAGAAATAGCTTTACCTCCATCAGAGCTAGACAATTCAGGGGTATACGAAACTGTTACAGAAACTCTTATCTTCCGTCCACATACACGAGAAAGAAAATTAAAACTTGAATTTATTGTTGATGAACTATACTATGCTAATTTCGATATATCTACAAACCTAGATGATTCTGGAAGAGGCGAAACTTGGTTCGAAGGTGAATGGACTATTCAAGAAGGGTTCTCTCTTGCAACAATTATTAAACATACTCCAAATATAAATGATCCAGATGATTATGAAGCTTGGTTATATTATACGTTCTGGTTCGATGATGAAAATGAATTTGAATTACTACGCGTTAAACTTAACACTGCAAAAATTACTGCACCAAAATTTACTGTTACTCCTGCTTCTCCCGGTGTTCATTTTGATACTTGGGTTGGTCAAGATTATTTCATTACAACCCCACAAACATACACTATAACTGCGACTGAAGACGACATCACTCTTCGGATTACCCCAGATTTTAATTCTGCATTTAAAGTGAGACATGGAGATAGTCCTGTTACTGATAAACAACCTATTACTATCAACGATTTTAAAATTGCAACACCTCAAACATTAAACATAACTTTTGAACCTACAACCATACCTGCACTTGTAAATGGCAGACTCCCACAACTTAAAGGTGAATTTATAATTGAAGAAATAGTAAACAACGAACCAGTTTCAAAATATTTTGCAACCTTCACCGGTATCGTCCGTCAGCTTCCTTTCACAGTTTCAAACGGTCCTAATTTTGGTATTCAAGCCGCAAAAGAAGGTGGCACAGCAACAGCAACTTTCACAATAACCAACACACTTACACATGATGAAGACCCATCTCCACTTTCAGTAACTCCATTTATTGATGTTGATATAGTAGGTGGATTAACAGAAGTTAAAACTGGTGCTACTACAACAGACCACATTTATATATATACATTCACAGCTGATGTTCCAACCTCACACAATCAACAAGATGGTAGAACTCAGTTCAGGATAGAATCAGGTCAAACTGCAACTATTACTGTTACAATGAATTTAGATTACCCGCTTGCAACTAACGCTTCATTAGCTGATATTGCCGTTACCAGAAGAGTAACTGGTACCAACCTTCAATATGAACTTCAAACCAAAACAGCTAAAAATGATATTTCAGTAACTGGAGATATTATAGAAGAAGATGATGAAGCTGAACTTAGACCGGTTACACTTACTGCCCCACTTGCGAATGCAACAAACGTAGGTAACCGTCCTACATTTACTTGGACAATCGATGGTAGTAACAACGCACACGTCCCTCCAACATCCCTTCGTCTTCAAGTTCAAAGACAAAATGTAGACCAATGGATACCAGTAACTGGTTACGATCCAGTACAACTTGTTACAACACCTGAAGGTGATTCATGGTCTTCTGCAGACGTTTATCTAGCTTACAACACAACCTATCGTTGGAGAATTTTATCAAGCAACGCTTATGTAGACGAAGTTACAGATACTACTCTAAACCCATTTAGAACATTCACTACAATGGCAGATCCGGGACAACTTGTACAAACAGGCAGTATCTACATACCTGCCACTGTAACCATACCTTCTGTTCCAGTTCTTTACACAAACACTCAATACAACATTTTCATAGTTAGAGGACTTGCATCTGGTTATAAATCAAGAATCACCATTCTTGATAATGATGATCTTTTCGTTATTACTCCACAAGCTACGCAGGATCAAGCATGGTTCTCTATTGATACAAATGTTGTCATTAATCTTCAATTCACACCAACTGTACCCGGCACATTTACTTCAAGATTTAAAATTGAAACCGCTTTATTAGATAGCTCCGGCGATCCCAGAACCGACTACGGTCCATATGCAGAACAGATTGTTACAATAAACGCTGTTGCTCTTCCAACTATTCTTAATTTCGCTCACAGCGGTACACAACTTACCATCAAAGAAGAAAGTGCAAAAATACAAAATCAAGCTCTTACTTTAGAACCTGCTATCCAATTTGGAAACGTTCACATTGGTCAGGAAAAAACAATAGCACTTCGTTTAACCAACCAAACAAACGAGCGTGTTATTATTGATCAAAATATAGTTATCAGCAACGATTCACCACATTATTCACTTGTTGTCACTAACCGTAACGACATTGCAAACAGCACTGGCGGTTATGTTTTAGGTACTTTAGGTTCATATGCTGACATTGAAATTACATATGCACCAGAATCAAATGCTGCTGCTCATAACGAAAAATTAACCTTTAGCCAGCTACGCGACATGCAAAATGATACAAGAATCTTACAAAAATTTGACGTACATCTTTCAGGCGATTCACATACAGCTCCATTTGTTGTTAACGATGAATGGTTGTTTATTGTTGAGACAGGTAAAGACCCTCAAAATCAACCTATTTATGGTGACTACGTTTTCATACTCGGTTACCACGATCCTATAGAACACAGAAGCAAATTTACTATAACTGCTGATGGTAATGCCTCCGTAACAGGCATCCGCGTTTCCACAACAAGTGCCGGCTATACTTTATACGAATCAAACGACGCACTAGCACCACCAATGACCGCTTCTCCTTTCACAGTAAACGGTTCCAAAGACATTTGGGTTGAGTTCTTTACAGAAGAAGAAGGTTTATATCCTCTTGAAATTATAGTTTCCAGAAACGCAGAAGGTCAAGATCCAGCTTATTCTTACATAATAAATAAAGAAGTACGCTCTACCCTTCCTACCTCAGCAGGAAACATTCATCTTGTCAATCCAAGACACAATCCAAGTCTTGGCGGAGAAAAAATATCAGTTACCCCAACCTACAAATGGGCATGGGGATATTACGACTTTGATAATGAAACATTCTATCCAGATACACACCCAATTATCGACCAAGTAAGCATTTTCGTATATCGTGAAGGTTCAACACCAATAGAAATCTTCCGTTTACATAAAGACGATGACATAGAAGTCTTTAAAAAACTTGGTTTTAGACCAGAAGACTACGGCGATGTAACAAAATTCTTAGAATACACTCCATCACGCGATGAATCACTTCGTTATGACACAACTTATAACTGGCACATTGTCACCAGAAACAACGGTATCGAACCTAGCACAAGTCAAATCAGCAGATTCACTACTGTTTCTGAACCTGCTTTGATTATATATAACGATCAAGGACAAGTAATCAGCTTCCCTAACCAAGAAGTTTCACCAACACCGCTTGAATACGGCGATGTTATGGTTGGTTTTGAAAGAATCGAACAAATTAGCATCTTCAACCCAAGCCAAGACGATGTATACCGCAATGTTGAAATCTCTATTGAACCAGCATGGCTTAACAATGTTTTCTATGCTGTATTTATGGATCGCGATGTTAATGACGGCGGAAGAACCATTGGTGACACAAGAATCGTACCGGGCGAAGAACTTTACGCTTGGATAACTTTCAGTCCTACAATGGCACACGCTCATCCTGTAAACTATCTTGATCTTATAGACGCAAGAATCATTGTTAAAGCAGTTTCCGACATGGGTGGTTACGAAATTGAATTACCAATTAACGTAACTGGTAGAATCATGCCACCTCTTTACACAATAAATACTAACTATATACCCGGTGACAGCTTTGCTACAACTAATCATCTGCAATATTTACATGAAGGTAATACTGAAGGTATCTACGAATACATTATCAGTAATCCACAACCTTATGTATTAGACAATCAAGGACAAGATATTAGCGTACCTTTAACAATATACATCGCTGAAACAGGACATGACGCTTTAACTATTAAAGTTAACGGCGAAGAACCTGTTAAAAACGCTAACGACCTTATTGCTATCACACTAGCCCCATTATCCTCTGCTAAAATTACAGTTGATATAGCTCCCGATGTTCATAGCATTTATAGAAAAACATTCTATATTTCAGATGATTATGAAACAGCTAACCCAAGAACATGGCGTATATTAAACACCGACCAAACTGTTATAGTCGCTGAAGCAAACGTTTATATGAACGTGCTTTCTGTTAATACAAATGAACTTTTATTAGGCACAGCTCTTGCTGAAGAAGGTGCTGTCCTTGCTGATAAAACTTTCATTCTTACAAACCATTATAACAGAACACTTAACATCAGAATCAATGGTGTTCATGCCGATGTTGAACTCTGGATTTATAGCGAAACTACAAGTAGCTTTGTTCAAATTCCAAGAAATCAATTCAATAATTTCGCTCTTCCACGCGGAAATAACATTATCCAACCACGTTTGGTATATGTTGATGAACCCGTAGTGATTCAAAATAACAATATTAGCTTCGTCTATGACCCTGCTATTAACACACAAAGCGACCCAAGACTTATTTATGATAGAGTAGGCATTTCTATCACAGGTTATATCCTTAATCAAGAAGCTCCACGTAATTTAGTTCTTCTAACACCAGTTAATAACGCACCAAACGTTGGTATGAACCCTACTTTTGAATGGGCTAATGAAGGTCTTGCTGAATATATCTTATTTGATATATATGATGCCCTAAGTGCATCAGATTATATCTATAGAACAGAGATAGATCTTATACCCATGGGTACAAAACGTTGGCAATTTGATGACGAACATATCAAATGGCTTATTGATAATGAAATTATTGAATACAATAAACAATATTTCTGGACAGTTTGGCTTAACTGGGGAGACCCTTTACAAAATCAATGGCTAAGCACACATACTTCAAGTTATCAAGGTGGTACTGGTTTATTTAGCTTCACCCTTCGTACAGACGACCCTGCATATACCCCTAAATCACCGCTTACATATATAGTAGAAGACTTCCCATATTCTTCTATTACAACTCCTGTTAACATGATTGCAGGTTTCGGCGGTTCAGGTTCTCATGAAGTTGAATTTGAACAAAACGCTACCGGTGATGTTAAAGACACAATTGATCCAAAAAACACAACCGCTACAATCAGAGCTCACGGAAGCGAAAACGACCTACGTTTATTCAGCTTCAAAGCAAACGGATTAACCTTTAACTACACTCAACCTCATACTTTCGAACCAGAAGATGGTTTTAAACTTGAAATTACTTTTATACCAGATGCACCTGATAAAACCATTGAAATTGAACTTGAAATTGCATATAACCGCGATACTAAAAACGACATTATAGAATACATTCTAATTCCTGTTAAAGCTGTCGCTGTTCAACCACCTGCTATTATTGTAGAAACTCAACCTGTGGATACAATCTGGACAAACCTTAACCCTGTATTTACATGGGTTCCAGAATCTCCGCTGGCTTCTACTGACAGAATTTATTTCAGAATCCGTGAAATTGGTTCTGAGCGTGGCTGGGTAGAAACCGATTCTCCGTTTATGCCATATGTTACTTCTACCATAATTAACGCAAATACTTTCTTACCTGCAACACCTGCTTTCGTATTTGAATATAATAAAGAATACGAATGGGGAGTTTACGCACGTTCAGCTGATGGAATTAATTCTCTTGATGTTGAAACTTACGTCAGATTCAAAATTGCTCCGATATTTGATATTACTCCAAGTGGTATCGACTTCGGTAGATTTGTTATTGGAGAAGACAACCCTGAAGAATTTACAGAAACTATTACAATTCATAACTATTCAGATGCTCCTGCTGGTATGAATGTCTGGATTGATACAAGACCTGAAAACACTCCAATTGAAATTTATAAAGACGGCGAATTATTGCCAGCTCTTGTAAATGGACAGCATCTTATCCCACGCGGACAATCAATTACGCTTACAGCTGTTTTCAATCCTGAAGCCAGATTTAACGGAGAGCTTACTCTTCGTGTTAGACGTTCAGAAAACATGACAGATGTTAAAGAAATCCAAATTCGCGGTGAAGCGATATTTGAACAAAGATTTGTACCAAACCCTGCAACTTTCTTACGTCCAACAATGGACGATTTAGTTCATAGATATCCAGTTCTTAGATGGAACTATCAACACCGTGTTGAAGGTGAAGCCGACTATTTTGAAATTAAATTATACGAATACGGTATTCATTCTTATATCGGAGAACCTATTTTAGTTCACCATTCTATCAGAACTGTTGACCTTGCAGAATATCTTACAGCTCCGCTTAAAAACGGTGTTGTATATAATTATAGTGTACAAGCACATAACATAGTGGGTGGTAGCGAACTTGCCTGGACAGAGTTCAAAATTAAAGACGAACTTGAATCACCTATCTTCGCAGTTGAAGTTCTTCCTGTTTCTAAAGACAACATGAACCTGTTTGCTAACGTTGGCACAACTGATAATTTCGTGTTTAGAGTTTCAAATGAATATCTTGAATCTGCTATTCATGTTGCAGTTTCAAACGATGTCTTTGAAGGATTTAACTATTTCGTTCCCGGTACTATAGGAATACCCGGCGCAACTATCGACCCTCTATTTGACGGACTTACTGTCTACAGAATAGAAAAAGAACTACATATTGATATTCATGTAACCTTTATACCGGAAGATAACATCCCTTATTCAGGTTCTATTTACATGATTCATGCAGACATAACTAACAGCTGGCAACCCGGCGATGAAAGACATGAAACTACTGTTTATTTCGCAGGTCAAGGCGTTCATCCTTCTCCTATCACTATAAACAGAACACGTATCGACTTCGAATTTGTTGAAGAAGCTTACGACAATCACGAAGATAGAAGATATGAAGAAATTGAAATTACTAACCATACACGCGAATACATTACTTTAGACCTTGATTTACTAGGCGAAGACGCTGAAAGCTTCGAGATTGAATCAAATACCTTATTAATGCTTCCAGAATCTAAAGCTACTGTTGTAGTTAAACTTATTGCTCCTAAAGAAGGTATATTTGAAGACGCTAACCTCTTCATCGCTATCTCTGAAGCAACTATGAACGCTACAAATAATATAGTCTATAAAGAATTTACAGTTCCAATGACTGCTATTGTTATTGAACCGCTTGAAGATAGACTAGTTCAAAATGTAAGATATATTACTCCTGAAAATAATTCTTTAGTAGAACCTAATGTTGAATTCGTTTTCGAAGTTCGTGGCGGAAGACCTGAAGAAATTAAAATTCATATCTATGATGATAACGCTGCCCTTCTTGAAATTTGGGATGTAAACTCACATATTAACTACGTAAAAGATGGAATTTTCTATACTTATACTTACACTCACCATACTCCTTTCCAACATACTGACATCAGAAGATACAGAGTCGCAGCTATGAACAGAAATAACAACGGAAACCTTGTCTGGTCACAAGGATATCCAAGATTTACTGTTGTCGATGAACCTATTTTCTTCGCTCCTGACGTTGTTCCTGCTGATAGTGAACTTGAAACAACTAACGAAATAGTGTTCTTCGTAGCAAACCCACTTGGTGTTCCTATCTATAAATATATTATTGATGAAACAGGTACAAGAGTCAATGGTGGCTGGACAGACGATGCTTATAGTAAAGACGGAGTATTTGGTTTATTAAACATGGTTGGTTCAAGCCACGGTGATAATCCACATCCAGACCGTCTTGATAAATTCACCTTTGATTATAAACCAACTCTTCTTAGTGAAAATAAAGACCACATTGTTCACGAAACAACTTTGGTTTTATACTCAGACTATGAAGGTTTAAATCTTTCAACTACAAAACCTGTATTTGAAAAACGCATTACTGTTCTTGGTACTTCAGTTCAAGAATACATCTATCCAGAACCTGTAAATGTTGTTTTGGATAGCACATATAGAACAATAGAAATTCAATTTGAACTTGAACATGAAACAGACCCTAGTAAAGATGATTATAGAGAGTTTTTAGGAGTTGAAATTGAAGTTTATAAAGAGATTGATGGTAATCTCGTTCTTGCACAAAACACAGCTAATCAAAACTTACGTTGGACATTCCTAACTGGTAATGGTGGATGGGAAAGCTGGATTAAAAAACGTGAAAAAACTAACCTTAATGACCCAGATAAGTACTACTTCGCTTTCTCAAATCTATATACAGATACAGAATATACTGTACAAATTATTGCACGGTATACTGATGTTATAGATGGAAATCTACCCGGCACAAGAAACTCTATCCCTGTGAGAAAATCGATTAAAACAGACGAAATCAAACCAATGTTTACAGTTAGCGATGTTGAACTTAACTTTTATCCGCCATTTACACTTACAAGTGAAGTAAATAGTAATCCACCACTTCGTAACGCTTCTGATCCAATTGGTTTCACTGTTACAAATATCTTTACTGAAGATATTGTTTTAAAACTTAATAAACAATATTTTGAAACTGATGAATATAAAGAACGTGCAACAAATAACTTATTCCAGTTTGGTAAAATGGGTGATGACAATATCATTACTTGGGCTAACGATTTTGCTGATGCTACGATTGAAGCTGGAAAAGATATTAATGTATTTATTAGATTTGCTCCACTCTCTTCTGATTTTGTTGGTAGTAAACCACCAACAATGGATATTTACGGCTTCGCAAAAGAATTACTTAGATTTGAAGCTGAATATATTTATACTGACGAATTAAATATCCCATACCTCCCTGAATACCCTGCTACTTTTACTTTCTACCAACGCCCAGAAGCTGCAAACGATCTAGACAACGTGATAAACTTCGACAGAATAGAAATGACAGGTCAAGCAGTACGTAACGTAGCTGCACCATATGTTAGCTTACGCGCCCCAATTAGAAATGAGAGTGATGTAAACATACCTGTTATATTTAGATGGAGCATGTCAAATGTTATCGGAATACCAGAAGCTTTCAATCTTCTTTTACGTGAAGGAAATGTTTTAGTTGCTGAATCAGGAATTTCTATACCTGTTTTACGTATGTATGAGCTTTATGAGGCTATGACTGAAGAACAAAAAAAATACATTGATCCCGTAACCAATGCTACATATGACGACGTCATGTCGTTTGAATGGTCACCAGAAGGCTTCGCCTTATATGATATAGTATGGAAAGACGAAGTCCATACAATGCATTCAGATACAGCATATAACTGGCAAATTCTTACAAATAACAGACATACTGGTGGAAACACTTCTATTTCATCAGCGACAGATTACTTTACCACCAAAAACGAAACATGGTTCCATGTTAGAAGAACTCCTCAAAGCACTGTACAATACACAACCTTACCAAGTTTTGGTACAGATACAGGAGCAGTTCAAAACTATTATGAAGTGGGATACTGGTCAAAACCTGAAAACTTCTTTATTGCAAACGCAAGAGATGATCACGATGAAATTAAAGTTACACTTTCCGTAGATGCAAGCGAAGTTAGAGAATTTAAATTCGAATGGCGTAATTATGATCCAGATCCAGAAGTACAAAATGAATTCCACGAAGCTGTACAAACAGTTTATAATGGACACATAATTGTTGGCATAGCATATCCATTTAGAATTGCAAAAGGTGCTATGATTGAAATTAGAGCTTTCTATAAAGGCTTAGCACCAAGTAGTAATCAAGGACACGCAGCTACAATTTCTGTTAGAAACTATATCGAAAACATGCCTTCTACATATCATCCACCAACTAGAACTTTAGACGCTAAAGGCTTTGCTAAACCAGCAGTTGTTTATAAAAACCCAGACCTTGTTGTAGATGACCAAACATCTCAACCAAATAACAACATCGATTTCTATACTGTTACGCTGAACTGGACTAACCCTAAATTCGATAAAAATACCGATGTTCACAGATTTATAACCAACCATAGCCCGGTTAATAATGCTCCAAGATTTGATTATGATCTTACAGAAAGTCTTCTATATTATGAAGTTTACTATGCTGAACTTAATAATGTTACTCGCATTTTAAACAACGAAGAAGCTCTTAGAACTTATTTTGAAGCAAATGAACACCTGAAAATTGACGTTATTGAATATGATGAAGAAGCTGATAGTTACGAATATGTTACTCCATTCTGGTTAGATAAAGACACAGACTACGTCTTCTTCGTTTCTGCTGTTTATGCTCCTCATCGTGATTTTGACGGATTTGTTCATCAAACTCCAGCCGCTCCAAACGGAAGAGGTGACCTTATCGGTACGCCTTACTCTCCATTTGCTGCCGCTACATTTAACAGACCCGGCAAAAAAATACAGATCTTCGAGATTATGTATAATGATATTTATGGCGATAACGTTGACCCATATGATGTAGAAGGTAAAATATTTAATGGTACAATTAAACACGATACAGACGTTACATGGACTTGGGATAACACCATTCTTTCTGAAAGACAACTAAATGACCTAGACACCTTTGAAGGTGACCCATATCTATATATCCCTGTTAAAAATAATTCATATCAACCAATTACTGTTAAACCGATTATTTCTAACCCAACTGCATTTAAACTTGCTCAAAGAGTTCCAGCTTACGAAGGTGAAACTCTCGTTTATCATTTCGTTGAATTTGATAATGAGCAGATTATTACTCTCCCCGGTTTCAATGGAAATGATTTAAAAGACTTATCAGTTATCAGAATCGAACTTAACCCTGCTTCTCAACCACTTCAAGACCATTATAACGCCTTTAGCTTACACCACGTGGCTCCTGAAGGTATTGAAGTTGCTCCTATAGGTAATGAACCTGAAGGACATTACTGGCATTCTGAAGGTCCTATCAAAATGGAAGGTAGAGCTTTTGTAGAACAATTCGATGCTCCGCATCCTGTTACTATTATGCGTCCTTCACATGACGATTATATCGAAATTCTGCCTACTATCACTTGGTTAAACCCAGACTTTAACACCACTGCTGCTATTCAGTATTATGAAATCTATATATATCGTAACGATAATATGGATCAAAATGTTGCAAACCACATCGCTTACGCTAGAATCGATAACGATACTTGGGGAATCGATGAAGAAACTGGCGAACTCTTACACAATAACCGCGTTAAATATACATTTACAAATGATCCAGAGGATGCCAATAGCGATGGTGACTTTTTTAGAAGAAAAGATACTGACTTTGGTGGAGAATGGCCCTCATATGACGGCAAAATCAAAGGTCTAGAACCAGAAAGCAAATACAGAGTCGTTATCTGGACAGTAAATAACTACGGTCAAACAGCTTCTGTTTATAGAACCTTCAACACAGAAACTCATGCTGCATTTGTTATTCTTGACCCAGAAGAAATTCCTTACGAACTTGATTTCGGAAGATTTAACGTTTATAATACTCCTGAAAGTGACAGAATTCAACCTGTTCTTCTTGAAAATATTGCGAAAAGAAATCGAAGACAAACATTGCCTGTTCCGGTTTGGGAAGAAGAATTACCAGAAGATGCAGAGCGATCAACCACAATTATCCCAGATCATGTGCTTGAGGCTATTACTGCTCCTCAATATAGGGGTTATTGGGATCATGAAAAACAAGAACAAGTAAATGGTATCGCTAGAATAAGACTTCACGAAAATCAAGTAAAAGCACCTTATTATACACAAGAAACTACAAATCCTTTTGGAACTACTCCTTTTGTGGCTGACACTATTTTACATTCAAACATAATTCATAATTTTGAAGATGGCACAAAAGTTCAGGTTTACTGGGATGTTATGCCTTGGTATAATGAAAATGGCACGATTAAAGCGGATACATATGTAGGACGTAATCAAGAAACTGGTGAATTTGAAGAAGTTGAAATACCTGCTGACATGTTCTTCTTGAATAAAATTCCTTTAAGACCTTATTTAGAATACCGTGCTATATATATCGAAGAAACACTTCCTAATGGCAACTGGCGTATCTGGACTCATCAAAATTATCTAGAAGTTATTATAGTAAACACAGAAGACACTGACGTACCAATCAGCGTAGAAATCACTTCAGAAGAGATAGCATTTGGTGCACAAGACTTTGTTGTTATGAATAAAACTGTTGTGAATAATGAAGATGTTTACACACCAGTTCAATCCTTTAGCTATAAAGGACAGCTGAATATCCCAGTTATAGATAACGGCTATATCAACATCCCACCACAAGGTCGTCTTGCGTTTAACGTAAACTTTGATCCACTTGGACACGACAGACTTGAAGTTCCATTTGGAAAAGAACCACATGAAGTATCTATGTATATCACTCATGTTCCAACCGAGTGGGCACCTATAACCGAAACGTTAGATCCTAGCGTGCCTGCATTTAGAAGAGACATAAACCTTGTTGGTGAAGGCTTCCAAATTCTACCAGAACAAGAAGTGTTAGTAATGGATCCAATTACTGGTCTTGTAAAACTTCAAGATACATTTACATGGAAAGTATATGACGGTATTAACCAAATACTTGGCTTTAACGTATATTTCTTTGATGCAGAAGGTGAAGTTTATGCATCACATTATCAACCTAAAGTAAAAACAGCACAAGGAGCAAATATAGTTGAGCAAGCAGCTGTTGTAAATAGCTTTATGTTTGAATATGATTCAGAGTACACTATTAGAGTTGTGCCTACTATCAAATACAGAAAAGATGATCAACTTAGCCCAATAGAACAAGAATATGAAGCTATTGCGATTGAAGCTGAATTTACAACTATGGATGTACCAGCACCTATCGTACTTATTTCACCAGTTGCAACATTTGAAGCAACATTAAGCCCAGAATTTATCTGGGAAGCATCAGAAGATGAATTTATTGTAGCATATAAACTTTATATCTTAGAAGAAGAGAAAGAAGTCTATTCTGCATATATAAATGACGCTGAAACACTTACATATCAAGATGTTAACTTTATGCTTAATTATAATACCGATTACGAATGGTATGTAACTCAATGGCTTAAAACATATGAAGATGGTGTTGAAATTGCACCAACTGAACTTACAAATATCTTCACGATAGAAGAGTTTAGAACTGAAGATATTGCACCTATAGTTCTTGTTTCTCCTATTGGCGAAAACGCTCAACTTAACCCTACTTTCACATGGGAAGCAACTAATAATGACTATGTAGTTGGATATAAACTATATCTATATCTTGAAGAAACTCTTATTCATGAAATGGCATTTGATGACGTTGAAACTCTTGAACATAACCCAGAAACATTGTTACTAGCCCTTGACCAAACTTATTCATGGTATGTTACACAAATGCTTAAAACATTTGAAGATGGTGTTGAACTTGTAGATGCACCAACTGAACTTATTGATATCATAGCTCCTCAAAGATTCACAACAATTGATGATACTAATATGATTGCAGGTGAAGTTTATCCTGTTGGCGATGATATAGAAATCAACCCAACATTTACATGGGGACTTCTAGAAGACGAAAACTTCTTTGGTTTTGTTGCAGATTCATATAGTTTCGTACTTTATTTAGATGACGAAGCAATGGAAGGTTATCCAGTAATTGTAGAAAGACCATCAGATAGAGAAGATAGAGAGTATACAGAATATGATCTTACACATCTTTTAACTTTTGGTCAAACTTATCAATGGCAGATTACTGCTCTTTGGTCTACTGAACCAGAATTAGCACCAATTGTAAGTGAAAAATTCGAGTTTACTGTTACTGAAAATAAACCTATCATCACTGCTGAAAACTTAGATACAGTTGATACCCTATATCCAACTATAACTTGGGAAGTTGATGATAACAACGCTACACAATTTATCACAGGATTTAATTTAGAAGTTACTATCGGCTTACCACCTGAAGAAGTTATTACTGTCAAAAACATAGAACCAGATGTACTTGAGTTTACATTTGAAGAACCGCTTCTCTTTGCTTCTGATTATCATTACAGAGTCGAAGCGATGATTCCTGAAAACGATCCTGTACATACAGACCCAACTGGTACTTTCACAACCTTAGATATGCCAATTATCACTGCTTTTGATATTGAACTTACAGACACACTATTCCCTGTTATTACATGGGAAGCTGATGAAGACGAATATATTACAGGCTTTGAAATATTTGTAGAAGGCATGGAAGAACCATTTGTTGTAGAAGCTGGTGTTTATGAGTATGAATTTGAAGCTCCTCTAAACTTCGCAACTACATACGAGTTCGCTGTAGAAGCTACATTTATCAATGATGAAACAGCAATTTCTGAACCTGCTACATTTACAACATTAGATATGCCAATTATCACTGCTGAAAACATTGGTGTTGTTAATACACTCTTCCCAGAAATCAAATGGGAAGCAGATGAAGATGAATACATTATAGGCTTTGAATTAGTTGTAAGAGGCATGGAAGAACCATTTGTTGTTGAACTTGAAGCTGGTGTTTATGAATATGAATTTGTAGCTCCTCTAAGCTTTGATACAGAATACACATACACAGTGAAAGCTACTTTCATCAATGAAGAAACTGCTATTACAGAACCTGAAGGTGAATTTAAAACTTTTGCTTTACCTGTACCTGTTATTGAACTTGCAGTTCATGAAGATGATCTGAAAGAAAATCTAGTTATTGTTCAAAGCCCAAGACTTACCTTCGTAAATACTAATTCAGATTTATACACTGACTTTATTACTGAATATGTATTAACTATCAGCAAATTAAACGCTACTGATCCAGAAGCAACAGAAACATTTACATACACTGCTGATGAAAAATTTACACACAAAATCTCAGCTCAACTTGAACTTCATCAAAGATATCAATGGGATATTCAAATTATCACCATTGATCCAAATGAACCTGTTATTGTTTCAGAGCTTGGATATTTTGAAACCATTAGAGAAGCCGAAGTAAAATACACTTTTGAAGATATTACTAGCAACGTTTTAAGTGTTTCTTATGATTACTATGATCTTGTTGAAGGTAATGGTGTTGATACTCAAACTATTACCATTAGAAGATTAGGTGACCTTACACAAGCATTTATAATTAACGTTGAAATTGATGAAGATGTCGATAATGAAATAACTTACACATTTGGTGCAAATGAAGACTCTATTGAGCAAATCTATCACCAAATCGTTATGCCACCAAACGCTGCTACTTACGTTATTAACGTTACTATGACACACGATATGGATCTTGGACAAGCTGATTATACATCTGCTCTTAAACTTGAAAACATATCTAATGACGGAAGCTGGCCCTATGCTACTACACTTAATTCAGTATTTGACATAACTTACGAGCAAATTGTTCAAGCTGAAGACCTTGCTGCTGATAACCTTAACTCATTACAACCTGTTCTTGAATTTGCAAACACAAACGAAGGAAACCCTAACCTTGTCAGATACGAAATGGCTTTATTAAGAGGCACTACTGTTGCTAATGCTGTTCAAGTTGTACTTGGTGTAGAAGGTGAAAGCAAACCTGTTGCTGCTACTTTCATGCCAGACGCTACTTCATTCGATTATGATATGGCAGAAGAACATGAAGAGTTATTCCTGCAATATGGAACTCAATATTTCCTTAGAGTTAGTGCGTTTAGTAAATTTAATGCAGAACATGAACTTGTTCCAGAAGGAGCACTTTTAGGAACACCAGTTATAGTGTCACTTGGCACAACTTTAGCAGGTGTTGTTTTAGATGCTACTTCAATTATAAACCTTTCACCTGCAAGAAATGAGACAGGCGTTCTGTTAAAACCAGATTTCTCTTGGGAACTTAGCAACCCTGAACATGAATATCATATTCAAAAATATGAGTTTACTCTTCAAAGAGGAAACACTGTTATTGTAGGTCCGATTGATCTATATGCTCCATTATTTGATGAACTAGATACAATTCTTGAATACTCTACTACATACTTCTATCATCTTGTGCCTTTCGTCAGAACTATCAATGAATATGGTGTAACTACTGGAAGAGAAGTAGTAGCTGCTGAACAAATTATTCAGTTTACTACAACTGGTTTCCCTGAATCAAAACTTGTTATCACACCTACTACACTTAATTATACTCCAGAAGGCTGGACTGATTATGAAGATGTATTAGAAAGACTTACATTTATTGTTAGTGGAGAAAGAGAATTCGCCTTACCTATTGAACTTGATATCGAAATTAAAGGTGCGGATGCTGAAAACTTCATTATTACTTCTATTGATGGTGATTTAGCTGATTTCACAATTGAAGGACAAACAGCTAAAGGTATTATGCGAGTTCAAGGACCAATTACAGTTACTGTTGGCTTCGTCCCAGAAGACGAACTTGGTGGAATTGAATACGAAGCGTATATAGAAATTGGACATACACCAGAAGGTGATTGGTTATACTTTGATGAGAAAGTAATTGATATTGAAGCACAAGTATATCAAATTATTCCAGAAGACCAAATGTTTACAGTTTCTGTTACTGAAATCAATTTCTTAGACGCTTACTTCAATTCAGATAACAGTGATGAAAATCTACCATTAACTAGAACTGCTGAAATAGTGTTCACAAACCTTAAAAACACTCCTGCTACTATAGTTAACCCATTTGGACTTTATCCAGATGTATTTAACGTAACTGGAGTTTTAAACCTTCCAGCTATGGGAACTACTACCCTTACAGTAACCTTTGCACCCAAAGACGATATGTTATATGAAGATGTATTATCATTTATCATCGATTATAACATTGAATATATGCCAACTGGTTATGAAGTTGAGGTT